>OIYG01000302.1_pt1 | contig 52010 bp, 46 predicted proteins | sample 1587861 | NCBI WGS metagenome assembly OIYG01 (sample SAMN03283272) | human gut metagenome | biome: human-associated habitat; material: feces | host: Homo sapiens | place: Peru | collected 2012
CGACAACGTAATTTTAATTGTTTGGATAGCAATCCAAACCTACATTGGTCTGAGTAGCTTTGGACTTTTTCTTCACAAACTTAATAATATTACAAACTGTAACAAATTTTAAAAATGGCTGAAATCCTTGCTATAATTCCTTTATGGTATGGTATGGTATGGTGTGGCGGGGCGGTGTACTTATGCTCAAAATTTATTCATAATAAAAAAGAACACAGAATTTTGGAGCATAAAACATGAAAAAGGCCTTTACACTTGCGGAAGTTTTGATAGTCTTGGGAATTGTTGGAATAATTGCAGCGATGACATTGCCAAGTTTAATCACAAATTATAAGGTAAAAGTTTTGAAGGCACGTTTTCAAAAGACAGATGCAGTATTGCAACAGGCTCTTTTAAAAACCGCTAATGAAGTAGGTTATGACAGTTTTTCTGATTTATATACAATAACTCCAAATGAAGAATTGGAGCGAATGTTGCCGGAAATTAACAATGCGTGGGAAAAACAATTTGATGGGGCAACAAAAATTACAAACGGAATTTCTTATCTTTTCGGACGTGGTGTTATGCACCACAATCTTTTTGGTGTAAATAGTTCTGGGCATGTTTCAAATTACTTCACTGCCTATAACGATGATAGAGCAATTATAACAAAAGACGGTGCAATGTTTTCTTATTTTTCAGTAGGTGGTGGTTCTGGTTGGCATCTTCTAATTCTTATATTTGATACAAACGGACCCTTCAAAGGTCCAAATCGAGTTGGACACGATATTTTTACATTTTATTCTAAAAATCTTAGTTACAATACAATGTGTAATCCGACAATAGCAAATTCCTTCAGCACTTCCGGTTGTTATTACTGGGCTCATCGAAATCTAAATCCTATTGATACTTCAAAAACATATTGGGATATTTTGTACAAGCCGTTAAGTTATTGGCAGAAAAAGTGATTCTGTCTAACAGCTTGTTCCAAAGTAATGTCGGTTGGATATACTTGCTTAACGTGTGAAATATAAAGCAGATTCTGAATAACAAGAAAATTTAAATGCTCATTGCATTCGCATAAATTTTCTAAGTTTTCAGAATGACGAGAATCTTTGCTAGGTTATGCCTTCACTTCTTGTTGGTAAGCCCAAGCGGAGTGGTTGTGGATGCTTTCAAAGGCCTCGCAATCAACTTCAAACTCTTTTACTATAGGGTGGTTGCGGAGTTTTACCACTACATCACGCAATACATCTTCCACAAATTTCGGGTTTTCCCACGCTTTTTCTGTTACGAATTTTTCGTCCTGACGTTTCAGAAGCGGATAAACAGGGCAAGAGGCACAAGATTCAATCAATTCAATCAAATCTTCCAACCAAACCTGTTCTGTTTCATCATAAGAAATCTTAACAGAAATCATTGCTCGTTGGTTGTGAGCACCGTTATCGGAAATCTCTTTAGAACACGGACACAACGTGGTTACAGGGACTTTTACTCCCAGTATAAATTTGTAACCGTCCTGCTCGTTTATTCTGCCTTCAAAAGAACAATCGTAGCACATTGGTGCGGCAAGTTTTGTTACAGGCGATTTTTTATTGATAAAATATTTGAAATTAAACTCTAATTCCCCGCTTTGAGCGTGTAATTTCTTGATGATTTTTTCAATACAACCCTTAATATCAACGCCCAAGAGATTTTTTGTACTCCATTCGTTCAAAGTTTCAATGAATCTGCTCATGTGAGTGCCTTTGTAATTTCTCGGAAGTGACACGCAAACTCTTGCGTGGGCTGAAACTATTTGGTCAGAATTGTTTTTTCGCTGAATTATCAAAGGTAATTCAACGTGCTTTATCCCTACTTTTTGGATATCTACATTTCTGTTATCTTGTGAGTTTTGTACGTCTTTCATAAGTTTTATTCACCTTTTAATAACTCTTTTTTTGCCTGTTTCCATAATTTGTCGTATTCTTCAAGCGAATATTCTTTTAGCGGTTTTGTTGCAAGTTCTTCCATTTTTCGAAAACGTGCTTCAAATTTCTTATTCGCTTTTAGCAAGGCTTGCTCTGCGTCAATTTTATTCCAGCGGGCAAGATTTACCGTAGCAAACAGAATGTCGCCAAATTCGTCTTCCATGTGAAGTTTATCGCCTTCCGTTTTTGCCTGTTTAAATTCCTCGTATTCTGACTTTATGCAGTCATACAAATCCTCTTCGCATGCCCATTCAAAACCTTGCTTAACGGCTCTTTTTGACATCTTTTGTGCTGCAATCAGTGCGGCTTGGCTTTTGGATAATCCGTCCATTGCGGAAATTCTTTCTGTTTTTTCTTCCGCTTTCAATTTATCCCAAGCATTAAGTACGTCTTGCGAATTGTTGATTTTAGCGTTGCCAAAGACATGCGGGTGTCTGTGAATAAGTTTTTCATTCAATTCACGGGCAACATCTTCAATGTCAAACGCACCTTCTTCTTTTGCAATTTGAGAGTGCAAAACTACTTGCAAAAGCACATCACCCAATTCTTCTTTAAGGTGTGGCATGTCGTTTTCGTCAATCGCATCAACCGCTTCGTAGGCTTCTTCAATCATGTTCGGACGAAGTGAATAATGCGTCTGTTCTCTATCCCAAGGACACCCGTTCGGTGCTCTCAGTTTTTCAATAATTGATATTAATTCTTCCAAATTCTTATAACTCATAGAATTATTTTAGCACAAATCATTCAAAAGGTGGATTTAATAAAAACAATCTACTGATAAACTTTTAACGTGGATAGTTAAGGAAAGAGGTTTAATTATGTCAACAGTAGAAAGAATAACCCAAATCAGTCATCGTATCTTTAATACAAGTAAGAGCGAACAAAGTACATCAAGAACAAGTAATCCTTTTGCTGCTTCAAATTTTCAAAAAAACATTTTGACAGAAGATGTTTTTGAATCAAGCAAAAAGGTTGATAATAACAAAGTTAGTTTTACAGGTAACTTAACAGCAAGTTCAAAAAGAATTTACTCTACATTTGTAGGTTCATTGAGCGATTTTGGTAACAGATTCCATGAAGGTATCGAAAGCATTATGGAATTCGGTCACAGAATGAAACAAGGTTTGGTAAGTGCTTGGAATAAAATTCAAGAAATCGGAAACAAAGAAATTTCATTGAACGTATCTTTAGAAGGTGCTAAAAACTTACTAAATAAAGAAGTTTCAATGGAAGGAACGCTTATCGGTGCTAAGAATGTATTAGGTAGAGATATTAAATCCTTCTTTGTAAACAGCAGAGAAAGAGAAATCAGCAAAATGTCAAAAATGGACCCTAAGTCTGAAGTAAAACCGATGTTCACAGAAGCATTATCTGCACTTGAGGCAGATATGGTACAGGCTGCGTAAGAAGGAGAATTGCAGATGGATAACAATATGAAAAATAACAAAAACTTTAACAAAGTAAGCAATATTATTGAATCATTAACAATTAACCCAAATCCTGATTCAGTAGCCGTTTTGGAAGAAATCGGTACTAATTCTTCAATTGATGAAGTTAGAGAATTGACCTCTCGTGCTTTAGTAAAAAGAAACGAACACGACTCTTTGTCAGTTGTAATCTCTAACAGAGGAAAAGGTATTAATGATATGTCAACAGTTGTTGCTATGAGTACAATCAACGAACTTCTATCTTTGGAAAACAAAGAAGAAGCTATGAAGATTTTGGAAAACACAATTTCTTCAGAAAGTTTTGATGAAGAAGTTAAAGAAAATGCTCGTTCAGTAAAAGCTTTAATGGCATTGAGCTAATTTAAACCTTAGTAATAAAATTTAAGTTTTTATATATACAAGCGGCTGATTTAATCAGTCGCTTTTCGAATTTGAATTTTCAGAAAGACGTGAGTTTTGTGAAGTTCGCCCCAGTTAGTTCAGGGGGACTTTTTGAGGAGTTTTTTTAGAGGGACAATCTTTTTGGGTAGAAGAATGTCGATTGGGCATACTTGCAAAACGTTAAAAGGTAGGAAATACCTACATCGCCACTATAAAAGAATGTCGGCATTGCTATATCGACGGCGTTATTTAAAATGTTTTATAACAATTCAAAGCGGCGGAACTTTGAACAAAGTTCCGCCGCTACACTTATGCCTAAAACAAATTATTTTTTGTTAAAGGTCAATGTATCGTTATCAAGTCCGACCTCTATGGTGTCCCCGTGTGTAAATTCTTGTGATAACAATTTTTTAGACAACGGGTTCTCTAACGATTGTTGAATTACACGTTTCAACGGTCTTGCACCGTATATCGGGTCAAATCCTTGAGTTGCCAGATATTCTTTGGCTTCTGAGGTGATTTCAAAGTTGATATCTTGTTCTTTCAACATTTTTCTCAAATAATCTGCCTGAATATCTACAATCTTGCTTAATTGTTGTAATGACAAGGCTTTGAAGAAGATTGTTTCATCAATTCTGTTCAAAAATTCTGGTTTGAAGTGTTGACGTAATACATTCATAACTTCGTCCTTTGTATTGCTGAACTGTTCAGGTGAAACTAATGAATTCAACGTGTTTTCAAGAATAATATCGCTACCGATGTTACTTGTCATAATGATAAGGGTGTTTTTGAAATCAACGGTTCTGCCTTTTGAATCTGTCAATCTGCCGTCATCAAAGATTTGCAACATGATGTTGAAGACATCAGGGTGAGCCTTTTCGATTTCATCAAACAAGACAACAGAATAAGGTTTACGTCTTACTGCTTCCGTTAATTGACCGCCTTCATCATATCCGACATATCCCGGAGGTGCTCCGACAAGTCTTGCAACGTTGTGTTTTTCCATATATTCTGACATATCAATACGAATCAACGCATCTTCATCATTGAACATAAATTCTGCAAGTGTTTTAGCAAGTTCTGTTTTACCTACACCTGTAGGTCCTAAGAATAAGAAGGTGCCGATAGGTCTTTTCGGGTCTTTCAAACCTGCTCTTGCACGTCTGATTGCATCTGAAACAGTGACTACGGCTTCGTCTTGACCGATTAATCGTTTGTGAAGGATATCTTCCATGTGTAATAACTTATTCTTTTCAGATTCAACAAGTTTTGCAACAGGAATTCCCGTCCATTTTGAAACAACTTCCGCAATATCGTTATCCGAAACTTCTTCTTTTAACAACTTGTTATCGGTATGTTCTTTGTTTTGACATTCTTTCAGTTGTTTTTCAAGTTCAAGAAGTTTTCCGTATTTCAATTCTGCAGCGGTTTGTAAATCAGTGTTACGTTCGGCTTCTTCAATTTTATTTTTAACGCTGTTGATTTCGTCTTTGATGTCGGCTTCGTTGGTGATTGAACTCTTTTCTTTTTCCCATTGAGCCTTTAAGACATTGATTTTGCCGTCTAATTCTTCAACCTGTTTTGAAATAGTTTCAACTTTTTGTGCTGCTTCGTCTGAGGTTTCTTTTTTCAAGGCTTCTCGTTCAATCTCTAATTGCATTTTTTGACGTAACATAGAGTCAATTTCTTCAGGCATTGAATCAATTTCAATACGAAGAGAACTTGCCGCTTCATCAATCAAGTCGATTGCTTTATCAGGCAAAAATCTGTCTGTTATGTATCTGTCTGACAATTTTGCGGCTTCAACGATTGCACTGTCCAAAATTCTAACCCCGTGATGGACTTCGTATTTAGCCTTCAAGCCTCTTAAAATACTTATTGTATCTTCAACTGATGGCTCATTAACCAGTACGGGTTGAAATCTTCTTTCCAATGCAGGGTCTTTTTCAATGTATTTACGGTATTCATTGATTGTTGTAGCACCGATTGTTCTCAAAACACCCCTTGCCAACATCGGTTTTAACAGGTTACCGGCATCCATTGAACCTTCTGTAGAGCCTGCACCGACAACGGTGTGTAATTCATCAATAAACATTACGATTTCTCCGTTTGAATTTTCAACCTCTTTTAATACGGCTTTCAAACGTTCCTCAAATTCTCCTCTGAATTTTGCACCTGCAACAAGTGCACCCATATCAAGTGAAATTAATTTTACGTTCTTTAGACTTTCTGGAACATCACCACGAATTATACGTTGTGCAAGTCCTTCAACGATTGCTGTTTTACCGACACCGGGTTCACCGATTAGAACAGGGTTGTTTTTGGTTCTTCTGTTCAAGACTTGAATAATTCTTCTAACCTCTTCATCTCTGCCTATTACAGGGTCTAATTTACCTTTCTTTGCCAAATCTGTCAGGTCTGTTGAATATTTTTCAAGTGCTTTCATATTTTCTTCTGCATTTTTGCTATCCACTTTTTTATTACCTCTTATTTTCTTCATTGCATTTAGTACGGAATTCCCGGTAACTCCAAAATCCGCCAATAATGTTTTTATCGGTGAATTTTCAAGTTTTGTCATCGCAAGTAAGATTGACTCAATTCCGACATAATCATCTTTCATAAGTTTTGCCTGCTCCATTGCAAGTTCAAGTAATCTTCTTGAATCTGCCGACAAATAAAGTCCTTGCGAGTTCATCACGCCGCCTGAAAGCTTTGGAAATCCCTCAACTTTTGCTACAAGTTTGTTGATAAAATTTTGATTAAGTAATTTCAATTCCGTCAAATAATCTTTGGCGGGACCGTCATCTTTTACCATTGCAAGTAGTATGTGTTCAGGTTCAAGTTGGGTGTTTTTATAAGAATCCATTAACGCACTTGAGGCTGATAACATCTCCTGCGAATAATTTGTGAACTTGTCAAAATCTAACATAATACATCAACTCCATTCAAATAATTTCTTAACTTTAATTATAGTTTAATACATTTTTGAATAAAGTCAGCGTATTTTAATTATTATTTAATCTTTTGGGTTATTAAAATTGTGGTTTTCTGGCAAAATCTCAGAATTAACGTACGTTTGTGGAATTATTTAACATTTTGTCAAAAATTTGCATTTCAATTTGATGTGAGGTAAATAGTTTTGAATTTTCTAATTTGCCTTCTTTATATTTGTCTAAAAAGTGAAGTTCTCCGCTTATAAATGTTAAAATAAATGCAAAAATTACGAAAACAGAAATTAAGGAAACTGTTTTGTCTGTACTGAGTTTTGTATCTTTTGAGAACCATTGATAAAACGACAATGGAAGCACTGCAAAAATAAACGCAAATAGAATTACCCTGTCCATAATCATCATGAAATATGTGTAAGTGATTGCAGACGGGCTGCTCATTACCGTGTCTAACTTATTTGCAAGCAAAGCAAGGAAAACTACTCCGCTGATGATAAATATTGCAACAACGGTAATCAAAATACCTGTTATGTATGCAGAACTTGCCGAATTAAAATTAATCTTTTTCATTCCCTAATTTTACAATAATTATTATATTATGTCCATTATTAATGTTATAATTTGTTTATGATTAAATGGCGTAAAACAGTAGGTTATTTGTTGTTGTTTGCGATTGCGTTAAGTATGCTTTATCCTTACTGGGCAATGCTAAACCTTTCTTTTGTTCCGAACGGTGAAATCTTTAATCAGGGTGGAAAACTCTTTTATTCCCCATTATCATTAGAAAATTACTCAAATGTGTTTGAGAAAATTCCTATTTGGAAATATTTTGCAAACAGTTTGTTTGTATCACTTACAACTACGATTGGACAAGTCTTGATATCAACGCTTGCGGGGTATGCGTTTGCAAGATTGCATTTCAAATTCCGAAACGAATTGTTCCTGATTGTCCTTGTTACAATGCTTATTCCGCCACAAGTTAATATAATCCCGCTATTTTTCCTGATGCGACTTTTACATTGGGTTAATACTTATCAAGCCTTGATTTTACCCGGATTGTTTGGCGGATTTGGAATTTTTATGATGCGTCAATATTTTTTAGGGTTTCCGAAAGACTTGGAAGAAGCAGCAAAAATTGACGGTTGTAATTTGTATGAAACGTTTTTCAAAATCGTTATGCCGCTTGCAATGCCTGCAGTTGCCACGCTTGCGATTTTTACTTTTGTCACAACTTGGAATAGCTTTTTGTGGCCGTTAATTATCACAAATTCTGAAAGCATGCGAACACTTCCTGTCGGCTTGGCTATTTTTAAGGGAAGTTTTAGAGAAGTTACCTTGTGGGGTGACCTGCTGGCATGTTCTGCGATTTGTACTTTGCCTGTAATCGGTGTGTTTTTGCTTGGTAAAAAGTATTTTATAAGCGATATTTTACAAGGTGGAGTGAAGGAATAAACTTTGTAATTACGGTGTTTTGACAACCTATTATAGAACATTTTAAAATAAATAATAAAAAATGCTTGCATTTTAAATTTTAGCATGTATAATAAAGAAGTACCCAATAAGCGGGGGTAATTCAGTGGTAGAATGCCTCCTTGCCAAGGAGGATGTCGCGAGTTCGAGCCTCGTCTCCCGCTCCATAAAGAGTCAGATTTTTATCTGGCTCTTTATTTATTAAGAGCAGAAGTGGTCGCTCACTCGTGTTTGTTGTTTAAGCAATCTTCGCAATAAACGAGTTCTCCCCACAAGGGGGACGCACCCTCGTAAGGCTCGTGCTGCTCGCCAACAATGGTGCTGAAGCCTCGTTACTCGGTACATAAAGAAGAGCATTAGTTCAATCTTCGTTTTTTTATCTATAGCAAAACTAAAATTTTCATGTTTTTATATTTACACATGTTAGAGATGTAGTGTAAAAGAGAAAAGATGAAGAATTTAAAAAAAATAATAAGTATAGTATTATTAATATTTGGAATATGCTTTATATTTCCAAATATTGCTTTTGCTTTGGACTATGAAAATGGACATTTTGAAAAAATTCAAACCAATTTAGAAATAGAAGGCTGTCCTTTAAAATTAAAGGATGGTAGGATATTAATTTTAGATACTAATAGAAATTATATTTTTAATCCAAAAAATAATACTTTTCGAGAAACAACTCCCACTCCATTTGGCTTTTCATATGTATCCAATGGTAGAGTGTTTCCTGCTGTTGTTTTAAATAATGGAAAAGTTTTTATAATAGGAAAGATATTAAAACCACCCTTTGATAAGTTTAAAGATGAATTATATGAACCCATAAAGGCTATATTTACACGTGATGAGCTTAGGAATAATCCTAAATTTGCTAGTTTAAGTGCGGAAGAACGCAATAGTATAATTGTGGCACGTTGGAAGAACTTTAGAAAGCTTCCTGAAAACGAAAAGGAGCAAGTGTATCTTCCTATAATAAGAAAAAATTCTGATTTATTAAATCGTTATAATCAATATTGTCAATTAAGGGAAAAATCAAGAAAACCTTTATTATTTGATCCAATTTCAGAAACTTACAAAACTATTGAAAAACTAAGTTTCAATGGGAATTATTCAACTTTATATACCCCAATTGTCAAATCAAACAATGAAATTTTGATTTTTTCGGACCAAGGAGAGATTTACGAATATAATTTTGTTAATAGTAATTTTATAAAAATTAATTCAAACCAAGATATTCACAATATAGAGGATATACAACGACTAAATGATAATGAACTTTTCTTAATATTATATAAAAACAGATATTGTATTTATAATTTGAATACAAATAAATTTTCAAGTATTTATGAACTACCAAATCCATTTTCTTATAAAATAACAGAAATTTTAAAATCAGAAAACAACAAATTATTGCTAATTGGAAACAGAGATGATCAAAAAATATATGAATATGATACTTTTAACAAAGAAATAAAACCAGTATATACTTTTTTATTTAAAAGAGCATTAGAAGAATATTTCCCATTAAGACCTGTAATTATTGATAATAAACAAATAATTATTTTCGGTGGATTTAAAAATGAATATAATCCAGGATTATTTAATACCAGTTATAAAATATCTAATAACGCAGAGATAATAAATTTGCAAACTTATAAATCAAAATTACAAAATATGCATTATATTCATGCTGGAAATCGAAGTGTAATATTAGATGATGGCAGAGTTTTAATATATGGTGGTAAAAATAATGAGTTGTACATTCCAAAAGGTTATCAAGTTAGTAAAGAGTATTCTTATGCAAATTCAAAGTATTAGTTCACAAAATCAGTCAAGACAGTCGTTTATGGGGTTGCATGTTATAGATACAAAGGTGCAAAAGCTCTTACTGACAAGTTTAAATTCAAAGCAACTCGGCACTTTATCTTCAATGATAAAAGAACAAGATAATAATTCCGTTAATATTCTGTTAGAAGTGAGCGGAAATCGTCTTAATGCTTCTCTTCACTGTGCCTATCGAATTAAAGATTTTAAAACAGAATATAAGCAAATTCCTTTTATTGAGTCAAAAATGCACTTTATAAAAAGAGTAGTGGCGGTTGCAAACAACTATAAGCAACAGGTAAAGGATTTTAAAGTATGTAATTTGAATTGGGAATATCCCGTATTATCTGAATGGAAAAAGATGATGAAGCTTTGATAAAAGGCTTCGCAATTTTTATCTTTTTCTTACTTAATATAAGGTTTTAATATATTGAAATTCCAAGGGTCAATATTATGTTTTGTCAAATCAAAGTATGAAAAGGCTTTGGTTATCGGGTGAGCCGCTAATCCGTAGTTTGTTTTTTCATAAAGTATTTTTTGCCAACGGTTGTTCTCATCGCCTGAATTTTTGTCATACAGGGTTTGCACTCCGAAACGTTTACCTTCAGAAGAAATAAGATAGTGCATTTCAAATGTCGTTTTATCCTCTTCAAATTTTTCAAATTGGTCAAACCCTTCTATTTTGTATATCTTTGGTGGTTGCCCCTTTTTTTCATATTTTTCCAGTGTACTGCCTTTTGTTCCAAAAAATTTTTCAAGTTTTCCGGTTATAGGGTTTGATAGCCAAGTAAAACCTGGAATAGAGGTGTCCTTTGCGTAGTATTCTTTAATAACTTCTACTCCGTTCTTGTTGTAATAATTAATATATTTAGAACCGTAAGACATATCTTTTATTTTTGTAACAGTATCTTTTTTAGCCTCTGTTATTATATCTTTTGTATATTCATTGATTGATTTGTCATACCAAACTTCAGGGGCGGAAATTTGTTTTACTTCGTTAAAATAAACTCTCATTTCTTTGGTGACAGCACCTTCAACTTTTGTTGTAACCATTGGTAAGCCGTTTTTGTCGCATATTTTGATATCGTAAAGTTTATCCATTGGGTCAAACTCTATAGCTAGCAATTCTTTGTCATTTTGGTCTTTAAATTTAATTGATTTAAAAACATCGTTACGACTTTGTTTTATACCCGTATTATTGAGAAGGTCGCTCAAATCCATTCGTGTTGCCTTTTGGTACTGTTCGGAAATTCCTTTAAAATCATAACTCGGTGTGCTTGCAATCAATTTTCTGATTAGTTGTGATGCAAGTGTCATTCTATCTTTGTCCAGCACCTGTTTGGCTCTTTCGTTTGTGATTTTAGCAAGAACTTCCGGGCTTATTTGGGTTGGTTGACTTTGATAAGTTCTTCTTTTTGTTGGCTTTTGTTGCTCAATTTTTTGTTGCGGAGTAGTAACAATTTGTTCTGTTTTGACCGGTTCTTTTGCTTGTATTTGCGGTTGTTCCTGAATTTGCGGTGTAATTTGTTGTTTACTTTCCGCAACTTTTTGTTTTACAATGCTTGTCTGAACCTCTTTTATCGGAGTTTTTTCGGGGGGTATTTCTTTTGGTTGTTTATGTTTAAGTAAACCTGACAAAATATGTGCAAGTTCCGATTTTTGCTCTCTTATTTCGGAAGTTATGCCTTGTTTATAGGCTTCTTTAACTATGTTTTTATATTTGTCCAGTTTGTCTTGGGCTGAAGTTGCAATTTCTTCAAGATGTTTGGCTCTATTTTGAAGAAATTGGTTTTCCGTAGTGCTTTTTGTAATAAATTCATCTTTCTGTGCTATTTTTGCCTTTAGGGGTGCTACAGCCTCTTTAATGTTTTGTTGTGCAACGATTGCGGCTTCATCTACCGCCTGTTTTACGGCTGATTCCGCAATACTTAACTTTACTGTTTTTAAAATTTGTTTTTGTCCAAGTTGATTTATATATTTTTCTGAAATTTTGTTAAACATATCGCCCATACGAAGATACTATCATAAAAAAGAAATGAGTTAGATAAATGTTACTAATTGCTAAGTTTTGACGGTGTTGTTTTGAAGTGGTCTGTATTTTTTCTGTCCCAATTTACGTTGTGTTTGACGATTTTTGCGGGAGTTCCTGCAATAATGACATTAGGCTCATCAAAACTTTTGGTAACGATAGAGCCTGCTCCGATAATGGAATTGTCGCTAATATGCACGTCTTTCAATATTTTTGTGTGCATTCCGACCCAAACGTGATTTCCTATGTCGATTTTGCCTTTTGGAACATTTAATACTTCGCCAGTATTGGCATCGTAAATTGCGTGTCCGTCACTTGTCCTGATATTTATCCCGTACGAAAATTGACAATCTTCACCTATCAATATTTTTGAGTTTGCTTCATCGTGTAACTCCAAATTGCAACTTATGCAGGAAAAATCCCGTCCGATAACGACTTGGCTTGAAAATCTTGTAGAAATTATAAGGTTTTTGATTGTATTTTTTGTTGAGTCAATTTCGATGTAACAATTATCTCCGAGTGAAAAATTGCAATTTTTAAAATTTGTCGGTTTGTGGATTTTTACAATAGAATTTTTGCCGTTAAAATGAACTTTTAAACCTGAAATCTCTTTGCATTCAAACTCTGTTCCGTTTTGCGAAATCGTTAAAAGCTTGTTGTTATTGAGTTTGTCAAAGGTTTTAGTTGCGAAATTGTTGCTGTTCATCAATTCGTTTCGCAGTTGTTTTCGTTTGGTTTTAGAAGGTATGAATCCGCAAATCAGATTTGCAAAGAATTTCTTGATTTTCATAAATACTAATCTCGGACAAATAGGTCACTGACATGCTTTATAATTTAGGTCAAAATAGGTCACATGTCAAGGCTGGAACAACTAGGGCAAAATATTGCAAAATATAGGAAAGAAAAGCAGTTTTCACAAGAGAAACTTGCCGAAATTGTTGACTTGTCAAGGGAGTATATTACACGGGTTGAAAACGGACAGAAAAATATAAGCCTTAAGAAATTATTTGCTATCGCAGATGCTCTAAATATCGGGTTTAATAAGTTGACCGATTTTGAGTAGGCGGCAGAAATTTATAAAATTTATTTAAAATTCATAACAAAAAGGTTGAAATATTGTACCAATTTTGGTACAATGTAATTATAGTGTAAGTGTATAAGGGATTAATTATGATAGATAAAAAGTATATAGGTTCAAATTTCGATAGTTTTCTTGAAGAAGAAGAAATCTTGCAAGAGTCTGAGGCTGTTGCGATAAAAAGAATTATTGCTTATGCTTTGGAGCAAAAAATGCTAGCTGATAATATATCAGTTAATCGCCTTGCAAAAGAACTTGAAACTTCAAGAACTGCAATTTGTCGTATTTTAGACCCTGAAAATACCTCGATTACATTGAATACGATTGAAAAGGTTGCAAAGTATTTAGGTAAACGAATTGTTTTATCTTTTGCATAAATCTTTGTAGCGTTTAATAGCAATATCTAAATCTTTTTGTGGTGTCTTTTGTGTTTTCTTGATAAATGCGTGCAAAAGTACCATTGTATCGTCTTCTACATAAAAAATAATTCTTGCAATGCCATTAGAAAGTTTGCAACGAACTTCTTCCAATCCGTCTGTACCATGCAAAATCCGAGTTAATGGCATACCGATTGGATAACCATATTGAACTGTTTTAATATCATAACCGATAGTCTTTTTATCTTCTTTAGGTAGTTCTTTTAACCATTCACGAACAGGTTCATTCCCTGAACTTGTTGCATAAAAATAGACTTCCAATGCTGATTCTCGTTGTGTCATAGCCTAATTATATCACAAATGCTTAATAACTTTAGCCTGTACAAAAAGAAAAAGTTGCCAAGTATATTGTTGGCAACATTAAATAAACACGAGGATATTAAGAGAGAGAGTATAAAAAATCTTTGTTATATCCTAGTTATCACTATATAAAATTTATTTCCTTTAACCGTTTTCTTAAATTTCCCTTACATTTTTATAAACGTAATTCTTTTAGAAAAATTGCCAAATTGGCTTAAATGTTGTTAATAGTTCTTAATCAGTGATAATAAGTATATACGATGTATTTACCAATGATTTAATTTGCATGCAATGTTTGCATGTTGTGCTTAACATTCTGGTTTTGTATCTAAATTAAGGCAAAATAAAATCAAGCTAAATTTATTCACTTTTTAGTCTTTTTAAGTTATAATTTATCTATAAAAGAGAGAATTATTCTGAAAGGTTATTTTATGAACAAAAATCAATCAATGAGTATGTATGTTATCTTGTCGATAGTGATTTTGGTATTTATTTCAACTATCTTTATGGGCGGTTCAACAACCGATACCTCTGAAATCTCATACACAAATTTTCTTCAAAAGTTGGAGAATAAGGATTTTTCTAAAATTGAAAAATATGATGACAAAATTATTGCAATTCCAAAGGAACAACCAAATGCAATAAAAGATACAAAAGATGTTAAAAACAAAGTATCACCGTTTTTGACACCTTATAATTCATCTCAGGTTCCGTTAAAACAATTCAAGGTACAAATCCCGCAGAATGATGAAACACTGATGGCAAAGTTAAACGAATCTGATGCTGATATTACTGTTAAAAAAGCTACCGAATCCAATCAGCTTGCCGGTAATATCGGAACCTTTATCATTATTCTGTTTGGATTAATAACTTTCGGATTGATGATAAAAGCTATTCAAGCGGGCGGTTCTCAGGCAATGTCTTTTGGTAAAAGCAAGGCTAAAATGCTTTTAGACAGCAAAGTTAAGACTACTTTTAACGATGTTGCGGGTATTGATGAAGAGAAAAAAGAACTTGAAGAAATTGTCGATTTCTTGAAAAACGGCGAAAAATATATGAAATTGGGAGCAAAAATTCCGAAAGGTGTTTTGCTTGTAGGACCTCCGGGAACAGGTAAAACTTTGATGGCGAAGGCGGTTGCAGGTGAAGCAAATGTTCCGTTCTTCTCAATTTCGGGTTCTGATTTTGTTGAAATGTTTGTCGGTGTAGGTGCAAGTCGTGTAAGAGATTTGTTTGAACAAGCTAAAAAGCATCAACCATGTATTATCTTTATTGATGAAATTGATGCGGTTGGTCGTCAAAGAGGTGCCGGACTTGGCGGCGGACATGACGAAAGAGAACAAACTCTTAACCAATTACTTGTTGAAATGGACGGTTTTGACGTAAACACAAATATTATTGTAATTGCGGCAACTAACAGACCTGACATCTTGGATAATGCTTTATTAAGACCGGGGAGATTTGACAGACAAATTTATATCAATGCTCCTGATGTAAAAGGCAGAGAACAAATTTTACAAGTTCACGCAAAGAATAAAAAACTGGATAAAGATGTTGATTTGAAAGTTTTGGCAAAGAGAACTCCAGGTTTTACTGGTGCGGATTTGCAAAACTTGTTGAATGAATCGGCATTACTTGCCGCAAGAAACGGGGAATCTTTGATTTCTATGAATGATATTGACCGTTCTATTGACCGTGTAATTGCAGGTGTTGAAAAACGTAGCAAAGTTTTGACAGATGCAGACAAAGAATTGACTTCATACCACGAAGTAGGTCACGCCTTGATAGACAAGTTGTTACCAGAAGCAAATGAATTGCACAAGGTTTCAATTATTCCTCGAGGAATGGCTCTTGGTGTTACTTGGACAAGACCGAAAGATGAAAGCGTACATGTAAGCAAAGCCAAATTACTTGCTAAAATTACCGTATCTTTAGGCGGACGTGCCGCAGAAGAAATCGTTTACGGTAAAGACAACGTAAGTACGGGTGCATCTCAAGACTTGATAAACGTAACTGATATTGCTCGTAAAATGGTTACGGCTTGGGGTATGTCAGAAAAATTAGGCACAATGGCTTATGGCAAAAACCAAGAAAACGTGTTTATGGGTAGAGATTTCGGTCACCAAAGAGATTACTCGGAACAGGTTGCTTACGAAATTGATGAAGAAATTAAATCAATCGTAGATGCTCGTTATGAACTTGCAAAGAAACTTCTTTCAGAAAACCGTGATATGCTTGAAAAAATTTCAAAAGAACTTCTCGATAAAGAAACTATTGATGACAAAGAATTTGAGTCTATTATGAACGAAGTTCGCCAAAGCAGAGGTTGCTAAGGTTTAATTGAAAATAAAATATAAAAACAAAAACAAAAAAGGCGGAATGATGTTTATTTCGCCTTTTTATTTGTTATATAATTTTATTATGAAGGGGTTGAACTCCACAAGGCTACAGGAATTAGTCAGGCTAAAATCTCCGAAATAATACGAGGAAAACGAACAAATATTACCCTAGATACGGTAGAAAAGATTTGTTTATTTTTTGATTGCAAAATTAGCGATTTGATAGATATTACAAAATAGATTTTTTAGATTAACTCATTTACTATCAGAACTACAATTTCTCCCGGGTTTAGAGTTGCTGAAACTTTACCCTTTTTAATGTCAGGCATGTTCGTGATTTTTATAGGTAAAACCTTAAATCTTGGGTTATATTTCGGTATTTTGAAACTTACGTTTTGCGGATTTTCATAATCTAAGTTTCCGATTGTAATTACTTTTTTTGCCGAATTTTCAATAGAATATGCAAAAACTTTTTGATTATTCGTTTTTAGCGGAGTAAAAGTTCCCGAATTTAATAGCGGAATTAACCCTGCTTTAACATTATTGCTTAACATCAAATCGTTTTTCAAGGTGGTGTTAGTTCCGCCCGGTTTTCTTGAAAAATTGAAAATATCAATCTTTCCACGATGAACAAAATATGTATCGTCATCGGTGTTTGACGTTGTAGCTAATTTGTTGCCCATTTTGTACATATAATCATCGCCTGTTTGAAATCCGTCAGGGAAGTATGTGTTAAGCGGTAAAGTCGCACTGAGCCAAATCATCATATCGCTAAGTGCGGGACCTTTGAGTAGTATCGGGCTGACTTCGTCGTGGGTCGTGAAACTTCCGATTACGCTTTTAGGTTCTTTAAATCTTTTATTGTCGTTTATCGTAAAAGATAATTGTTTATACAAATCTTTTGAAGTTTTCCAGTCTTTCAAGTTGAAAAATGAACCGTAGTATCCGTCAAAACCTGCTTCCAATAACTTGTCATAAGGTGTGAATACGGCTTGTGGAGAGATTGAGTCGTGCCAAGAATCGGAAGATTCCGCAATCCACAAAAATTCAGGGTCTTTTGTTCTTGAATATTCAATCAATTCCCTCCAAAACAAAGGTGTTTTGCAGTGAGCAACATCGGCTCTTATTCCGTCAGCTCCCAAGTCCATTACGAATTTGACAAAATCTTTGTATAATCCGTAAACGTTAGCATCAACTTTATCGGAATCACCTGTTGCAAGTAGTCTTACATCCGTCCAATCGGCAGGCATGACGGGTTCTCCTGATGGGTTACTTACAAATAAATCAGGTCGTTGCAAGTATAAATCGTAAGACGCACATGCAGGAACGTCAATAATTATCGAAATATTGCGTTTGTGGGCTTCTTCTATGAATTTTTTTGCCTGTTCTACAGGAGTTAAGTTTGAAGTTTTATCAACCAAATCAGGATTTATTGATTGAAAATCTGAGGCAGCATAAAGGCTTCCCGCAGTACCGAGAGCTTTTAATTTTCCCGTTGGAGTGACAGGCAAAATGTGCAATGTATTGACACCAAGACTTTTTATCTCATCAAGTCGGTTTATTGCATTGAGAAAATTCCCTCGAACTTCGCCGATATCTTCCTGAATAAATCCGTCCCCATCAATATCCTGAGCGTTAAAGGAACGAATATTCACTTCCATAATGACAGTTTCATTGTTTAGAAAATGAGTTCTCAAACCGTTGTGCCAATCAGGCGTTTGAGCAAAAGTGCCGACTGAGCTCATACCCAGCAAAATTGCCGCTATACCTAATGCTTTGCCAAATTTTTTCATACTTGTTTTTCCTTATGGAAGTAAAAGTTCTTGGTCAATGTTGATTCTGTCAAGTGATGGCAAATTGTTAGCCTTCATAACCATTTGTGCTTTTTCTTCAGAATATGTACCGTAATGATTTTTGATAATTTTTTCAGCGGTGTCACCGTTTTTAACAACATATTTAGTCATTTTTGAAGTATCAACGTTTTCTTCTGATTGTGATTGCTCTTCGTTATTTTGTGCAATTTCTTCATTTTCTTCAGGAATAGAAACTTTTTGTTGAGTTCCCGCCTGTTCTTCTACTGCCGCTTGTTGTTCAAGTGTCGGTTCTTTTACTGCTTTTTTGTGTGAGAAAATTCTTTCAATTCCAAAATTGCTTTTCTTTCCTGTGTTTGGAGCGTCAGAAGATAACGCACTAATGCCGAATAGTACCAATAATGTTGCAACAACACCGATTATAATTCCTATAATAATATTTATAATCGGAGAATTTGTATTAAATTGGTTTGTTTTGAAATTTTGCCATAACAAGTCGATTTCTTGTGACATTGCGTTCGGTTCGTTTTCTTTGTTTGAAGTTTCGATTTCGTCAGGTCTTACATATTCGCCCGGTAAACCGCTTTCTTCCTGTTCCTTTGCCAAATTTTCAATAACTTCCATTGTTTCTTTCGATAGTGTGGATCTTCTTATAGTTGAACTTTTCATTTAATACCTCTTTTATTACTCTCTTGTGAAATCATTTTAGCACGAAAAAAGCCGTCAGACAAGAATTGTAAACAAACAAAAACAGCAACCTTATACAAGATTGCTGTTTTTAAATCGTTTTTTCAAAAACTATTTTACAAGTTCTTTGAATTTTTTACCTGCTGTGAAAGCTGGAACAGTTTTAGCAGCGATTTTCAAAGCTGCACCTGTTTGAGGGTTTCTACCGGTTCTTGCTGCTCTTTTGCGAGCTTCGAAAGTTCCGAAACCAACTAGAGTAACTTTTTTACCTTTAGAAACTGTTTTTTGGATTGTTTCTAATGTTGCAGCCAAAATATCAGCAGTTGCTTTTTGTGAAACTTTTGATTTTTTTGATACTTCTTTTACTAATTCTTCTTTGTTCATTCTGAACCTCCTTCTTCCTTTTTAAACCTACGAAAGTACCATTTCCGCAGAGTTCGTATATCGACTAGCAGATTATACTCGTTAAAGTTACGTCTGTCAAGGGTTTTTCAGAAAAAAATGCTTAAAACTTAGTAATAATAATATATACAAGGATATATCACACTAGAAATCACGCTATATCGGCTTATGTGTCCTTGTTTAATTTTGCAAATTTAACGTTTGAATAGAAATATTGCAGAATTTGGTAAGCATTGTAGCCTTGTTTTGCCAAGTTATTAGCCCCATGCTGTGACATACCGACACCATGCCCGTTTTTTGCAACATTATCGTCAAAAGACGGAACGGAATGTAAATATGGTGCATAACCGCCCCAAACCGAACTTGAGGTCATTCCGCCAGCAGATGCCGAATAGTATGCCGAAATAATTTTCATATCATAAGTTAAAACAAGTCCGTGAGTTTCATCAACAGCTTTATTTGTAATATTTGTTTCTGCTGATGCTCCGCCGTAGGCTTGGTCTTCCGTGTTATCCTTCAAATCGTATCCGTATTTTGCCTGTTTGCCTAAGTTTGCAAGTGCAAAACTTCTTGCTGCGATTGCTTGAGCCTTTAGTGCTTCAAATTCCCAACTCGCAGGCATTTCAGACGGAACAACGCCTTTTAAATAGCTTTCTAAATCAATATCATTTATTACAATAAGTTTTCCGCCGACATTTTTAACCATCAATTTGCCGTGATACCATTTGCCTTTTGTGCTTACATAACCGTAACTATCGGTACGCAAAACAATGGCATTTGTGCCGAGTGAATAAACTTGAGAGCCGGCTTTTACCGCAATTGCATTTTTGTAAGGAACGATAACGTAACCGCGCATTGCATCTGCCGTACAAACTGTTTTATTTGTGTTTACGTCAATCATTCTGCCGTTGACGTTAACCCCTATTCCGGCTTCTTCTACATTGGTTAAAAGCCCTATTTTAATAGCATTTGCAGGGTTTGTTATAATTAAATTTATTATTAATATCGTTAGTGTAATTAAAATCTTCTTCATAATTATATTTTAGCACTTTCTTCAATTTTGTAATAATTCAAATATATGATATTTATCGCTGATAAATCCTTGTGTAGTTCCAATAACTTCCGAATATTTTTTCAATATAATATTGAGTTTCCTCGTACGGGATTTGTATGATAAATTCATCAACATCAGAATAATTTAACTTGTTTTTCCACCCAGTAACCGCTCCAATTCCGCCATTATAAGCTGCAACTGCAGAGATATCATCGTTACCGAGTCCTTTTTTAAGTTCCGAATAATAAAGGTTGCCTAATTTTATATTTATTTCAGGATTTACAAGATAAATCGTTTCCAGTGAAATTTTATTTCTGCTTGCAACATCTTGTGCCGTATCAGGCATAAGTTGCATTAAACCCATTGCCCCCACTCCACTTTGTGCTTTTGTATTAAACGAGCTTTCTTCTCTTAATATTGCCATTATTAAGGCTTCGTTATTCTGAGTTTGAGAGGCATATTTTTTAACTTGTGCAAAATAATTCTGCGGGTAAACCAAACGCCATCTTAAATCTGATTTGTTAGGTTTCTCAGGCAATTTTGACATTGCATCCCGTGCGATAATCATTGAAGTTGTATAGTTGCCATTTTCGTATTCTACCCAACTTTCAATGAATTTGTCATCGGAATATTTTTTTATCATTTCATAATCATTTACGCACATCAAAGCATATAGTGTGCTTTTTAGCCCCGGCATTTTGTACGGGTAAACTACGGGTTTATTTTTGAGTTGACCTCTAACAGTTGCACTTTTAAGTCCTTTTGTTATCCAGAAAGAACGGTATGCGTAAAAAGAATCAGGATATTGTTTAATAATATTGTTAAACATATCTCTGTTATTGTCGATTTTTGCCACCCAAAACATTACCATTGGAGCCTCTTTTGAATTGCTGTATTTTTCTAAATAAGTATTGGCAAGGCTTCTGCTCTTTTGGTAATTTCTTTCTTTCAAAGAGTAAGAAAAGGTTTTAAACATTGCATTACGGGAATAATCTCCTGTTGGGAAAGAATTGTATAAGCCGTTGTAACAAGGATATTTTTCAACCTCAGGGGAATATTTACATTTTAAATTCCAAATATAGTCTTTTTTAGGGTCTTTTGCAGAATTTAACAAGGTTGATAATATTTTGTATTTGTCTGAAAATTCCGTATATTGAGCAACATATCCGTCTATTACACGGTTAAAATCTTTTCTTGAAACAGTTTTGTTTTGTTGTTTAATCCATTTGTCAAGGAGAGCGTTTCCGTTTTTGTAATCTCTTCGGCTGTAATAGACCAATGTCTTTAATGCCCAAACATCTTTCTCCGGAATCGTTGAAATAGTATTCATTGCATCTATATTATTTTTAGAAAGCGTATAAGCACGGGCAATTAAAATTCTGTCGGATTTTGATAATTTCGGGTTAAACTTTTTCCAAGTTCTAGCCACGTTAGCCGCTAATCTTCCGTCAGGATATTTTTCTAAATATGCTCTAAACGGAACTTCAACCTCTTTGATTTTTCTATCTGACGGTTTTTTGCCGGAATATCTTATTTTTGTTGCGGTAATTCTTGCCTTAAAGTATTCTGAGGCATATTTGTATCCGTCTTCCATATCTGATTTTGAAACCTTGTCAAAATATCTGTAGGCAAGCCCCGGATTTTCTTCCAAAATCAACTGTCCTGCATTATAACGGGCTTCTCCCGATAATTTATGTTGCGGATAATAATTGATTAACTGTTGGTAAACTTTCAATTCTGATTTTTTATCGCCCAAATTTTTTGCACACATTGCCTGACGGTATAGTGCGATTGGTTTTAGTGAAGATACTGCGGCGACTTTTGAAAATAAGAAGTACGAATTTGAATAATTCTCGTTTTCATAATCTCTTAGTGCCTGTTTATAAACTTTGATATTCTTTGCTTCAGGTTGGTAAATTTTTGAAAAAGTTACGCCTATTCCCAAGCAAATTATTAATATAAATATCCCTCTGGTTACATTTTTAAAATTAAACATGCCAATATTTTATCAAAATTTATGAAATTAGAAAAATTTTTATTAATTATTTACATAATCGTCAATTTTGTATTGTCTGTTTTATAATATATAAAGATTGGAAAATTATTTGAAAAGGAGCAAATAAACAAATGCCAAAATGGGAAGCGGGACTGATAGCACTTGTTGTAAATATAATTTTAGTAGCAATTTTATTTAAAATTATAAATATAGTTGATGTAAATATTCGCAAAAAATTGCAGGCAAAAGAGATTGATGCACCGATGTTGCGTTTTGTTCCGATTTTGATGAAGTTGTTTAAAGGTATTGTTTTATTTATTGCGTTTACGGGGCTTCTTCAAAGTCAAGGCTATTCGGTATCATCAATTCTTGCAGGTTTCGGAATCGGTGGTATTGCAGTCGGTATGGCGGCAAAAGATGCTTTGGCTAATATTTTCGGTACTTTTGAAATTCTCTCCGACAGGGTTTATAAAATTGGTGATTATGTAAAAGTGAACGGAATTGAAGGTTTTGTCGAAGATATAAATATTCGTTCAACCAAAATTCGTGATTTGGATCATTTTTTAACGAGTGTTCCGAATAATATTGCGGCAAATGCCATTATCGTAAATGTTTCTAACGCACGAAAAAGATTTCTCAATATTACGTTTGGTGTTACATATTCAACAGATAATGAACATCTTGCACTTGCTCAAACAATTCTCAAAGAAACTGCAATTTCTCACAAAGAAATTCATAAGGATTTCACTGTAGATGTTCATGATTTGGGAAACAGTTCAATAAATATCAGATTTAGAGGTTATGTCAAATCAGGGTCTTATGATAGATTTCTCAAGGTCCGTGGTGAATTTTTGACGGAAATTATCAAAAAATATCGAGATTCGGGAATTGATTTTGCGTTCCCATCTCAATCAGTTTATATAGAAAGCGACAATTCAAAAATTGAAAATTAAAATTATTGCATTAGGAAAAATTAAAGAAAAATTTTTGAAAGAGGGTATTGATGAATTTACAAAACGTCTTACTCCTTATGTTCCGATGTCGATTGTCGAACTTAATCCTATTGAAATTAAAGATGAAAATTTGACCGAGAAAATTTTACTTGAAGAGGGCGAAAAGATTTTGTCCTGTATAAAACCGCAAGATTATGTAATAACTATGGAAATCGGCGGAAAGCAAATGTCGAGTGAAGAGTTTTCTCAAAAGTTAACTTCATTAATAAATGACGGAACTCAAGAGGTAGTTTTTGTAATAGGTTCGTCTTGCGGAATTGGAAAGAATGTCTCACAGCGTGCGGATTTTAAGATGAGTATGTCAAAAATGACCTTTCTGCATCAATTTGCACGATTGATTTTAGTGGAACAGATTTATAGAGCGTTCAAAATAGCAAGAAACGAGCGTTATCACAAATAGGAGCAGTGTTATGAATTTCCAAGATATTAGAGAAGATTTGTCATATTTTATCGGCGGGGTGGCTTACCTTGCAACGTATTTTGTTTTTACCGCAGTGTCAGCAATTTCTCGGAGCAGTAAAGATATTTCGGGGTGGTATTTGTTAATGGTGTTTGTGATTTTGACTATTGCTTGCTTTATTTTTTCAATATATATGGTAACAAGAGCGATAAAATCCGTAAAATCAGGAACTTCCCAAAAACATAACTATCCGTTTTGGATTTCTGTTTGGAGCGATTTGGGATACCTTGCAATGGCTTTCTCTGTGTTAAATTTGTTCGGGTAAACTTATCCTTGCTATTTCTTGGTCTTGTTAAATCTCAAAAAAAATGATATAATCCGTATATCAACAGAAGATATGGAGAGTTTTATAATGGCAGAATATGAATTAAATTTATCGTTGAAAGAGTTAGAAAAAAGAACCAATAAAGATTACTTGGTTACGAAAAAGTTTTTAAAGGCTGATGCTCCCGAATATTTGGCATTGGCGGAAGGTGACAAAATCGCTTTGAAACATCTTTGCAAGGCTGCTCAAATCCTTGAAAAAATAAATATGACGATTGATTGCAAACACAATCTGTCGTTTAAAGAATTTTTGGAAAGCGAAATCGCAAAAGGCAATAAACAGGCAAAACTTACAAAAATTTTGTTTGATGCACAAAAAGGTGTAAATGCCATTGATACTATGTCAACTCCAATAAATTTGATTAAAGGTGTTGAAACAAAACTGGGCAAAGGTGTTTATCCTGAAGATTTGTCAAAAGAGGAATTTCACGCAGTTATACTCAGAATGTTGAAAGACGGCAAAATCGATGAGGTTAAAAAGATTTTAACTCAGCGTTCTATTGTTGTCAGAGCGGCTGAAGATTTGGCGGGAATTGATTATGTCGATTATTTCCACCAAGATTTTTCAAAAATGGCAGATGAACTTGAAATTGCCGCAAAAACTTCAACAAATGCTGATTTTAACGAATATTTGAAACTTCAGGCAAAAGCACTGAGAACGGCTGATCCTATGTTAGATGCTTATGCCGATAAAAAATGGGCGGAACTTCAAGATACACCGCTTGAATTTACTATAACAAGAGAAAATTATGAAGATGAAATGACAGGTACTATCGTTGAAAATGAAGAGCTGTCAAAAGCGTTGGCAGATGCAGGTATTTCACCTATTCCGAAGGACTTTTTGGGCGGTAGAGTAGGTATTATAAATAAGGCGGGAACGGAAGCTCTTATGGCAATAAAAAAATATCTTCCGACACTTGCTGATAATATGCCTTATAAAGATGAATATACTCAAACGATTTCGGCTGATACCGATGCAAAACAAACAATGGTTGATGTTGATATGGTTATGGCATCGGGTGATGTCGGTGAATATAGAGGCGGGATTACTCTTGCCGAAAACTTGCCAAATTCTGACAAATTGTCATTGACGATTGGTGGCGGAAGAAGAAATGTTTATCACCGTCAAATCAGATTTATCAGCGACAAGAAAAAACTTCAAGAAAGACTTGATGCAATTTTGGATAAAGAACAACATCAGTATTACCTTGATGAGGCTGACCACTGGTTCACAATCGGGCATGAAAACGCTCATTCTCTCGGACCGAAAGAAGGGAGCGAAAAACTTGGCAAATACAGAAATATTATTGAAGAAAACAAGGCGGATATGGGTTCTTTGGCTTTTGTTGACTTGTTGACCGAACTTGGAATGTACACGTCCGAACAAAGACTTCAAATTATCGTAACAACTGTTGCCGATAATTTCTTGAAATCAAAACCGACAATTTCACAGGCTCACAGGGTTCGTACGGTTATGCAAAATAACTACTTTGCACAACGTGGCGGTTATTCAATTACTCAGGACGGAAAAATCCATGTAAATATTGATAAAGTCGTTCCAATTGCAAAAGAAATGTTGGCTGAAATTATCAGAATTCAGATTGACGGTGATTTTAATAAGGCTGAAAAATATGTCAACGATAATTTCGTTTGGTCAGATAATATGGAACTTATTGCACAAAAATTGCAAAAGGTTTCAAAAGCCTTGAACGGAACTTTGGAAACCGAACTCGCAGATAAATTGTTGCAGTAGGTTGTAACGAAGGCATTTTAAAAGGTTTAAAAAAGGAGCTTAATTGCTCCTTTTTTATGCTGAAATTCGCTAATCTTACCATATAGTTGCCACGCAGATGGTGTAATTAAAATTTTATATAACTTTACAAATTCGTTTAATTTTAGCAAATTTTTTAGGGAAAATTTCTTTATAAAAATAAGGGGAAAATAATGGTTTCAGTAAATAGAATCGGTATGCAGGCATTCAAGGCTATGGGAGTAAATCCGGCAAAGGGTTTGCACGGTATAAATCCGTCAACTGTTATTGACGGGGAAAAGGTTTTGCTTCCGAGATTTTGTTCTGAGGAAATGCAAACTGCGGTTAAGATGAATAAACAGGTCTTGCATGGGTTGCGAACTCCAAATTCTAGAACTTACTCAAAAGCGACTGCAGAAGATTTAAGGCGGCTGACTTCTGATACTCTTGAAGACAGTTATTCCCGTGTAGAATGGACAAATCCGAAGGACGGAAAAGTTTATAATATTTTAAAACAAGGTGAAACAAAAGACGGTAAGGTTGCTGTCAGAATTTTGGATAAAGACGGTGCGTTTGTAAAAGAGGCGGAATTAACTCCGAAAATTATCGGGATTAATGATGATTTTACAGGATTTAATGAATATGTATGTTATGGAATGTCACATGGTAATATGTGCTTGACTTATGCAAAAAGAAACAACCCGTTTGCAAAGTATGTAACTTTTGATACAAATACTTCTCAAATTGCAAACGGTCATGAGCTTGACAAAATTAACGACTATATAAGTAACGGCGGGAAATTGGATTATTTGTCTTGTTCTTATGGTAACGATGTTACATTAAATAAAAAATTTATAATGGACGAAACAAGTTTGGCTCGATTTGCCTTTGACAGACCGTATGATGAGGTTATTGAAAAAACTAATGCAAGAGTTTTAATGGCTGGCAGTAATTATAATAAAGGTGTTCACGTTGCTTCTGTCAACGAGTTATCTAATCGTTATTTGGTAATGAATAAAAATGTCGAAGGGGTTGGGTCGATAAATCCTAAAACCCGTAGAATTTCTGATTTTTCTTTGTCCCGAAATTCCGAACTGACACAACACTATGAGGTGGGAGAATATTTCCCGCAAATTACTCCAAACGGTTTAAATATTACGGGACTTTCGGGAACGGATGCGGGATGTAATACTCCGTTATTGAAAATGTTGCAGAAAAATCCGTTACTTGGTAAGTCTGTTGAAAAAGTCGCAAATTTAAAGAAAATTATAGAGGCTCGAATTGCTGAATTAAGACAGCAACATTATAAAGTTCTTATGCAGGATAAAACTACACCGTTTGCCGAAAAGATAAAGAAAATACAAAAAATTGATGATGCAAAGTTTGTAAATGAACAAAGACGTGCAAAACTGCTGGATAGTATGCTGGGCTTGAAGGAAAATGGCGGCGTTTACACTGCTAATTTGGAACCGATTTCGGGAACTTCTTTTTCAACACCCGTAAGAACCGCAAAACTTGCCCTGAACGATATGCTTGAAGGTATTTTGTAGGGATAAATATATTTATCTTTTCCAAACTCGGTCATCAATTTTCCAACTGTCACGCATAAGTTTGCTCAAACACCAATAGCCGTTGCCTGTTAGGCAATTTTGTTCAACTTCTTCTTTTGTTTTGCTGTAGCCTGCGGGTACTGTTCCGAATTTATCGTTATAAATCAAAATATAAATATCTTTTCCTATAATATTCGGACCTCTGTCACCGTTGACGTCAAGGTAAAATTCCATAGTATTTGAATTTTTATCTATCTCAACTCCAAAGATATTAATACTGCCTTGCCCGTATGTGGCGTTTAGATTACCCCAAATGCCTTTTGCAGTTTTAAAGGTTACGGTGTTTGTGCCGAGTCCGATGTCGTTATCCCAATACGGGGCGGAGTGTTGCAAGGTTTTGACAACACCTTTTTTATGCCAACATCCTGCTTGATTGGCACAAAGTTCGGTTACTTGTAAATGGTTTCCTAAATTTCGATTGAACCAACTTTTTAATGAGGTTGGAGTGTTCGCAACCGCACCTGAGGTATTTCCGTCATTTTCGGACATTTTCATTACTTGTGCTATTGTTGAATATGCTACTTTTACCCTTGCTTCGACTTGCCGTTTTGTTATTCTGTCGTTTAGTGTCGGCATCGTCATCGCCGCTACAATTCCGATAATTCCCAAAGTAATCAGTATTTCCGCAAGTGTAAAAGCACTTCTTATTCTTTTTAATTTTTTCATTTTTCTCTCTTTTCTATAAATTATGCGAAAATTTATTTTAATTTCGCAAATAATCTTGAATTATTCTATATCATGTGAGAATTTTTGTCAATAATTCGCATTTATTAAAGTATCAAAAATTTAATAAGTAACTTATTATTCTCAAAGAGGTTAAGCGATGGAGATAAAAACACTTCTTGGAAAAAGAATAAGAGAATACCGTCAAAAATACGGTATGACACAGTTTCAGTTGGCTGAAAAATTAGGTATTGATGATAAGCATTTGAGCCGTATCGAGTTGGGCAAAAATATGCCGCAGGCTGCGATTATTGCAAAACTGGCAGAAGTTTTCAAAGTTGAGCCGAAAACTCTTTTTGAATATTCTCACCTTACCTCAATAGATGAAGTGAAAAAGGATTTGAATAATATTCTTGAAAATTTGACCGATGAACAAATCGTTTTGACGTATAAATATGTGAAAACTTTTGTTTTGTAGAAATTTTAAGCGTCAGTCGGTGTAATTTTAATTGTCGGAATGGCAATTCCGACCTACTATAGGCTTAGCAATAGGTGTTCGATGTTGAAAATATAATACTGGATTGCTTCGCTAACGTTCGCAATGACCTAATATTATGTGCCCCCCTTGAGGGGGAACCGAAATCTATGATTTCGAAGGGGGTAAAATAATTAAAATAAAACAAAGTATTAAGTCCTAAATTCCTTGTTATACCTTGACATGAAAAGCCCCTGAAACCCCGAGTAGGAACAGAAAATTACCTTTCGATTTTATCTCAACTTATTTTCTAGTCACTTCAGGGTGACCGTTTTGAAAGTTTTGTAATATTTAAACAGATTCTGAATAGGCTAAAAATCACTTTTCGCACACTCAAAGGATTTTTTAAGCCTTTCAGAATGACGAACAACTTGGTAAACCCACCCAATAGTCATTCTGAACAGCACGGGCAGAGTGCGTAACGAACTGAAGGCGCATTTAATGCGAGTGCGAAAGATCCGGAACCTGTTTATAAAGACTGTACAACTCCATTATTACCGCATTACAACTCTTCGGGTGGTATGTGTTTGAAATCTTTTCTGATGATTTCGCTTTGTTTGTTGTAGGTTTCTTTTGCTTTTGCACCTTCGTCGTAGGCTCGGACTTCTATATAATTATTTCGGTATTTTTCGTAATTCTTACTTGCGGGAACGTAATTATTTATTGCTTCAGTGTATAAATCGGCTTCCGCTTTTAATTTCGGGTCGGTAATTTTTCCGAAGCTTTTCCCGAGTGCTTCCATTTCTTCCCCTCTTTTTCCACCATTTCTGGCATCAAGGAAATATTGCCACCCGTGTTCGACTTCGTGACGTGCAGTTGAAACAAATGCAGCTTTGTTTTGTGCTTTCCATTTCTTGCTGAATAAGATTTTTCCGTGACTAAATAATCCTGCCCAAGTTATTTCTTCATTATTTTTAGGTTCGTAATCCAAAAAAATTTTATAGCCTAAGTTGTCAATTTTTCTCTCTTTCATAAATTTTTCTGTCAGTGGAATACGGGCTTCTTCTAGCGATAAAATTCTGAACCCTAAAAAGGTGTCATTTTTCGGAAGTCTTACTTTTTGTCCTTTTATAGAGTTTTTTATCACGTTAAAGTCAGGATTAACGAGATATTCAAGGTGTCTGACCGGGGTGAATTTATCAATAATATTGTCAATTATTTTGTGGTACTGGGTGAGGCTGTGCAAAAATTGACCGTTAATATTTTTGAGATTTTCGTTTCTTGTGATTGTTAAAGTCTTTGTGTTTGTCAGGGCATCTTCCGCAACGTAATTTTTCTGAGTTTTTTCGGAAATCCAGAAAGTAGTTCTTGATTCGTGTTTTTGAGGTTTCTTTTGATATTTGCGATACACATCTATAAGTTGACGTTTTAGGGAGTATTCTTTAATTGTTGTGGTATTGACAAATTCATCTTGTGTAATTTGTCCTTTTGAGTATGAGTAAATTCTGTTTCTTAGTGGTTTGTTTTTATCGTCAAAACATCTTTCAATAATTTTTCCGTCTTTATCACGAAAAGTTGTGATACTTTTGCAAAGCTTTCCTTTCTTTCCGATAAGCACTTCTTCTATCGTTTGCGGAATTGGTGTTGAAAGTCGGATTGCTTTTCCCGTGTATTGTGTAAAGGGGATAATTGTTTTTGAAATTAAATAACTTTTCATACCTGTTATTTTAACACTTCGGAAAAATATTTTTTGCTATTTGTAAAATATATTTTTACGGTTATTATTAATTGTATGAATTTGACAAGTAACGAAAATATAGATGAAGTTGTAAAGCTTTTGCAGGACGCAAAGCAACCGCAAAGCGAGTTTGTAAAACTTATGGATAATTTTAAAAATCCGTATTTGGTACTCATTGCGTGTATTTTGAGCCTGAGAACAAACGATAGAACGACTTATCCGGCTACTTTGCGAATGCTTGAACTTTCCAAAACTCCTGAACAAATGATGAAAGTAAAAGAAGAAGATTTGGCGAAAGCGATTTATCCTGTCGGGTTTTATAAAAATAAGGCGGGGCAAATTATTGAACTTTCCTGTAAAATTGTTGAACAATACGGTGGACAAGTTCCAAACTCGATTGAGGAGTTGTGCAAATTCAGGGGTGTCGGGCGAAAAACTGCAAATCTTGTGATGACTTTAGGTTTTGGAGTTCCTGCAATTTGTGTTGATGTGCATGTCCATAGAATTTTTAATCGTTTAGGTTATGTCAAAACAAAAACTCCTGAAGAAACAGAATTTGCACTAAGAAAAAAACTGCCGCAAAAACATTGGATTCCGATAAATACTTTGCTTGTAACTCACGGTCAAAATGTCTGCAAGCCGATTAATCCGAAATGTGAAATTTGTCCGATTTCTCAATACTGTGCAAGTGTAAAGTAATTGATGTTTTGGAAAATCTGTGATAAAATTGCTCCATAAAAAGGGGGATTTATGGAGATATTATCATTATTAATAAGTTTTCTGTTGTTCTTTGCTCTTATCGGGCTTGGAATTTGGGTCAGTATCCTGTCTAACAGTGTTTCTACTCTTGAAAATAAGATGAAACGTTTGACAAAAGACGGATTTATTGAACGAAAAGACAGACCGATTAATGTAAAAGAAATTTTAGACCCTGTGAAAACGGAAGAAAAGCCTGTTCAATCGATTGAACCTGAAATTATAGAAAAGGTAACTCCGCAACCTGAATTTGTTGCAGAAAAAGAAGTTTTACTTCCGAAGGCTGTTGTGAAAGAGATGTGTTCCGAGAAAAAGAAATCGGATTTTGCGGGAATATTTCTCGGTAATATTTTCAATAAAATCGGTGCTTTGGCAATAATTATTGCTTTGATTATATTTATAAAACTTGTATCACCTTATATAATTATCACTGATACGGTAAAAATTGTACTTGGATATCTTCTTGGTGTCGGTTTGCTTTGTGGCGGTTTGAAATTGCACAAATCGGAAAAAGTTAAAGCCTATGCGGAAGTGCTTACGGGTGTTGGTTTCGCCGCTTGGTTTATTACGACTTTTTGTGCAAATTATTTAAACGTTTTTAATTCAAGTGTTGCCTTGATTGTCGGTGGATTTATTTTGCTTACGGTTTTGGGCTTCTCTCATAGTATGAAAACAGTATCACTCCTTGTAATTGGTTTGATTGGCGGTTATTTAACCCCGTTTATGTCACATTCTCCAAATAGTGTAGTGTTTGTTTATCTTACTTTTTTGAACGTCATGGCATTAATATACACCTTGAAAAATCCTAATACAAAATGGGTAAATCCGTGCAACATTATCCTGACAATGTCGGTATTTTTGTTTGGAAGTGTCTTGGGCAACGGATTAAGCGTTTGGTATCTCGTAACCTTATGGGTAATTTATGTCTTTTATGATTTGATTAGGGACAGAAATTCTCTGGCTGATAATGTTACAAGTATATTAAATTATATCTTCTTGGCATTTGTAACTTTGACGTTATTTAAGACTTCCACTACTCAAGTCGGTGTTATGTACGGTTTGACAGGATTGGTTTATGCGGTATTGGCTTATTGCAATAAACATTTCGGAAATCTGTTGTATAAGCAGTATGAACATTATGTTTTGTTGAACGTTTGGTTCTCAATATTGTTTACCCTGAATGATACTTACAGTGTGATAGCGTGGACATTGATTGCTTTGATATTAAGTTATGCTGTTAAAAAAGATAAATTAAGTGCCGTTAAACATTATATTTCTTTCTATGCTTTTTCTGCAATGCTGGGAGTATTGTTGGCTAAAAGCGGTTCCGGGGATTATTTGTATAGGCTTGATTATTCTCCTATCGTAAATTATAGAACCTTTTTGACCTTTATTCCTATATTGTCATTCTTCTTGGCTATTCGCCACTTGAAAGAGAAGGAAACTCAGATTTGCGATATTTTGAGATTTTTTACCCTTACGCTTTTATATAGTTGGTTAATGGCGGAAATTGTCGGAGTGTTCCGCTTGTTGATGAACGGTCAATCCGCTGAAATGATTGAAAGTTACACTTGGTCGGTTGTTGTTGTCGCAACTTTTGGGTTTTCGCTAATATTCAGAAGTGTTGCAAAGAAAGTAAATTCAATGCTTTTGACGGTTGTTGGTGCTATTTTCGGAATTTCTGCGGTTACGATGTTGTTTTTAACTCAAATCTTTAGCGGTGTTTCACTTCTTCCGTTTATTAATTTGAGATTGATAGCTTACGGAGCAGGTATTTATTGGGCTTATAATATGGCAAAAGCTTACAAATACGATTTCTTTAAGTATTTGGCGGTAATTTTCGGGTTCTTCTATTTTTGGAAAGAAGGCAGAAGTGTTGACGAATTTTGTAATATCGGATATGTAACAACGGTTTGCTGGTTGTTGTACTCAGGTGTTGTGACATTGTTCGGCATTTTGAAACGTAAAAATTACTTAACGAATGCCGGTATCGGAATTCTTATTTTGTCTGTGTTGAGAGTATTTATTGTCGATTTGTCAGGTGTTGAGGCAATTTATAAGATTATAGCATTTTTGCTGTTGGGTATGGTTTTGTTATTTGTTTCGTATATTTATTTGAACAACAAGTCAGAATAAAAATTAAAACAGAGAATCGAAAATTTCGGTTCTCTGTTTTTTAGTTTGTTGAGACTTTTTTTAATTGAAATTATTTCAAAGTTTTAACTAATTCCGCAGTGATATCTTTACCGCCGTAAAGTACCATATTTTTGCTCAAAACAAGGTCGTAACCTTTAAGTTTTGCTTGTTCTGTGATTTGTTTTGAAATAGAATCATCAATCGCTTTTAGTTTGTTAGCGTAATCTTTGTCCATTTTTTCTTTTTTAGCTTGGAATTCTTTGTTGTATTTATCTTCTGCGGCTTTTTTCTTCGCTGCATCAGAGATATTTGCAACATCTTTTCTTGCTGATTCGATGAATTTTATCATTTCTTCAGCTTTTGCTTGTTGTTCCTTTTTCAAGGCTTGAACTTGAGCAGATGAGCTTACAAGTTGCGGAACGTCAACGATAGCAACGTTAAAGTCTGCTGCAGAAACTGAGTTAAATGTAAGAGCCATAGCGGCAACCAAAGATAATAAACCTAACTTTCTTTTCATAATCAATCTCCTTATTTACAGAGCATAGTGTAACATAAAATTTTGTAAATATCATCTGTTTATATTATTTTTTCTTAACAACTTTACAGATGTCAAAAATTTTTGTATAATGAATCCGTAAGTATAATAAGAAAAAGTGTAAATTTTGTACTATTTCCGTAACAAAATTTAACAAACGGTTTATTAATGATAATCGTCGTAGCACAATATACTTATAAGATATACTATAAGATATATAACTAGATATAATGCTTAAAGGTGGAAAGAAAATGATTAAGAAAGATAATCGAGTAATAACAGCGGTATTGGCACTATCTGCAGTTGGTGCAATGTCGATGTTAGGATTCGGAGCTGTTGCTTCTGCTGAATCTCTAAGTTTGCAAACAGGTGCTGCGGCAGGTAATTTCTCAGGATACGGCTATTCAACAGATAGTATTCCTGTTCACGCTTACAACGAAATCGGTAATGAAGTAGGCGGTGCAACTATTCACGATAGCGACATTATGCGTTACGATAAGAACAGAAGACAAAGCGAATCTGATTATTACCAATACGAACAACAAAGATTTTATACCCCGGGATCTGCTGTTAGAGGTTCTGAAGATTATTATAATCAACAACAACAGAATAATGGCAATGATATGCTAAACTCTGCACCGCAAGGTCAAGACAGATTGCAAGGTGCGGTTAATGACAGTGCAAATGCTGCAAGTATATATGTAAATTCGATTGAGGTGTCTCCCTCGCAAATTTTAACAAGAGATGAAATTAATAGCGTAATTGGTGCGTATGTTGGAAGACAGGTTTCAATTCCGGATATTCAATCAGCGATTAATGCAATCAACAATTTGTACGCTGAAAAAGGTTTTGTTACAGCAAGAGCGTATTTGCCCGAGCAAACTGTTTCTGACGGAAATTTAAAGATTGAACTTATTGAAAGTAAAATCGGTAATATTACCGTTGTAAACAACAAATATACTTCAGGAAAATACATTTTGAAACGTATGCCTGAAAAAGCGGGTGACTTGTTCGATATCGTAAGTTTGGAACAAGATGTTTTGGACTTTAACAGATACCACGACGGTGTGAACTTGGCTGCTAACTTGAAAGCCGGTACTGTTCCCGGAACTACCGATATTGAGTTGACTGCTCAAGAAACTTTCCCGTTCCACCTTATCGGTATGATGGATAACGCAGGTCGTAGAAGTACCGGTCAGTTAAGAGGTGGTCCTGCAATTGTTGCGGACAGTTTATTCCATCACCGTGATCAAATGACAGCAGGAGCATACTTCTCAAAAGGTGCAACAAGCCCGTTCTTTGATTACAGTTATCCGATTAACAAAAAAGACGGTAGAATAGGTTTTTCTTATTCATCAACATTTGCGAAAGTTAAAAACGGTCAATATGACTGGATGGGCTTGAAAAGTAATTCGTATTTGTACAGTTTGTACTATGACCAACCTATCGTAAGAAAAAGAGGTTTTGAATTAAAGACTTTTGCATCTTTGAACTACAAAAGATCAAGAAGTTGGTCTAACTTAGGAAACTTGTTTTCTCAAGCGTACGGTTATCATATTGATGACCCTATCAAAGATACCGACCAAATCACAAGTTTCGATTTAGGTGTAAACTTGAGAAAAGATACCAAATACGGTATTTGGTACTTGAGCCAAAATGCTGAAATGGCATTCCCTATCTTTGATAGTGATTCAAGCTACTTCAAATTAGCCGGCGGAGTTTTGAGATTGCACGATTTTTCTCACGGTATAATCGGTCAGTTGCGTGGCAGTTACCAAGTTATTCCGAACAGCAAACACATTCCTTACTTGGATCAATTCCAAACAGGTGGTTTGGCAACTGTTAGAGGTTACTCTGAAGGTGTAACAATCGGTAAGAGCGGTTACTTCTTCAGCGGTGAATTGATGTTCCCTTTGGGTCCTCGTTATATTTCAACAAAAGACGGTGTAAATCATAAATTCATCGGTAACTACTTGAAGGGTGCTATCTTTGCTGATACGGCAGGTATTTTCCCTTATGTAGGTGAAGATTATTATAACGGAAGTTACTTCTTAGCATCTGTTGGTATGGGCTTAAGAGTCCAATTACCGGGTGACTTGAGTGCTCGTTTATATTGGGGCTATCCGCTAATCAACAATGCTTATGAACAACACAGACACATGGGCAGATTCCACTTTGAATTGACTTTGGAACCTGATTTGGGTAACTTGTTGAGCAAACGTAACAAACCTGTTGCTCCTGAACCTGCTCCACAGCCTGCTCCTCAACCGCAGCCGCAACCTCAACCACAGGTTGAACCGTTGCCACCGTTGGATAACAACTATGATGATATTCGTCACTACGATTATCTTCTTGACGGAGCTTCAAATACTTTGTAATAATTTAATTATTTTGATATATAATAAAAGCGGTGATGTAATGGCATCGCTTTTATTTTTTGGAGGCGGAGTATGAATAGAAAAGCTGTTTTTGTTACGGCAACAGGTACTGATATTGGTAAAACTTACGTTTCAGGGTTGCTGGTAAAAAAGATGAGAGATTTGGATTTTGATTGCGGCTATTATAAACCTGCATTAAGCGGTGCAATTAAACAACCTGATGGAAGTTTACTGCCGGGGGATTGTGATTTTGTCGTCAAAACTTCAGGTCTAAAGGTTAATCCGACAGATTGTGTAACTTATTGTTTTGAAGAAGCCGTTTCTCCACATCTTGCTGCCAATCGTCTTGGAGTTGAGATTTGTCTTGATAAAATTAAATCAGAATTTCTAAAAAATACCAAGAAGTACGATTATTTGGTGGTTGAAGGTGCTGGTGGAATAACTTGTCCGTTTGTTATTACCGATAAGAAAGTCGTTTTGTTACCGCAAATTATCAAAAATTTAGGTTTAGATGTGGTGATTGTCGCTGATGGCGGACTTGGCACTATTAATTCCGTACTGTTGACGGTTGAGTATGCTAAGGCTCAGGGGCTTGGTATTCGAGGAATAATTTTGAATAATTATATTGAAAATGATTTTATGTACGAGGATAACAAGGCTCAAGTCGAGCGTTTGACGGGGGTAAAAGTTATTGCAACCGTTAAAAAAGATGATAAAGATTTGAATATTTCACAAGAGAATTTGTTGAAAATCTTTGAATAAGGTTTTGTAAAAGAAAGAAGGAAATTTATGAATTGGCAGGAAGAAGATTTAAAATATATTTGGCACCCGTGTTCGCAGATGAAGGACTACGAAACCTTGCCGCCGATTGTGATTGACCACGCAAAAGGTATAAATTTGTATGATATTGACGGAAATTGTTATAAAGATATCGTTTCGTCTTGGTGGTGTAATTTGCTTGGGCATTGCAATCCGAGAATAAATGAAGCTATGAAAAAGCAACTTGATACTTTGGAACATGTTATTTTTGCCAATTTTACGCATAAAACTGCAATTACCTTATGCCAAAGATTGATGGAGGTAATTCCGAAAGGTTTGTGTAAGTTTAATTTCGCCGATAACGGTTCTGCTGCGATTGAAATGTCTATGAAAATGAGTTTTCAATATCATCAACAAACGGGAAATTCACAAAAGAAACGTTTTATGGCATTGACGGATGCTTATCACGGTGAAACTATCGGAGCGTTGTCTGTTGGTGCATGTGATTTGTACTCAGAGATTTATAAACCGATTTTGATGGACGTTGTGAGGGTGAACGGACCTGATTGTTTTAGATGTCCTTACGGTAAATGCCGTGACAACTGTCAATGTGAATGCTTTGAACAGGCTGAAAAGACTTTTGAAAAATACGGTGATGAAACTTGTGCAATGCTTGTTGAGCCGTTATTGCAAGGTTCTGCGGGTATGAAGATTTATCCGCCGCTTTATTTGACTAAATTAAGAGCGTTATGTGATAAGTACAAAGTTCATCTTATTGCTGATGAAATCGCAACAGGGTACGGCAGAACGGGTAAAATGTTTGCGTTTGACCACGCAGGAGTTTCGCCTGATATTATGTGTCTTTCTAAAGGTTTGACGGGCGGTTATATGCCAATGTCAATATGCGTTACCACTCAGAAAATTTATGATGCTTTTTATGATGATTACGGCAAGGGTAAGGCGTTTATGCACAGCCATACTTATGCAGGAAATCCGCTTGCTTGCTCGGCAGCGATTGAAGTTTTGAACATTTTAAAAGATGAACAAATTATTCCGAAGGCTGTTGAAAACGGCAAGTATTTTAACAAAATAATTAATGAAAAATTTGCTGATTTGCCTTATGTCGGTGAAGTTCGTCATATTGGGCTTGTTAATGCGATTGAAATTGTTAAAGATAAAAAATCAAAAATTCCTTATGATGGCAAATTAAGGCTCGGTTATCAGATTTACAAAAAGGCTTTGAAAAAAGGCGTATTGCTAAGACCGCTCGGTGATGTTATTTATTTCAATCCGCCGTTGATTATTCAACCTGAAGATATGGATTTTGTTACTGATGTTGCTAGAGATTGTATGATTGAAGTTATGTCCGAACAATAATTGCTAAGAAATGTTACAAAGATTAATACTCCGCAAGCTCTTAAATTACAAGGGTTTGCGGCTAATGGGGTGAAAATTTTTATAAAAATATATACAAAATAAATACAATTTATGCAATTTTTAACTCGCAAAATACTTTATATATATGTAAGGGAAATGAAAACAGAATACTCAAGGGGGATAAAATTATGGCATACAAAATGGTTACTTTAAATTCTTATATTGAATCTTTGGAAGATAAAAATGTTGTATCATTGAACGATAAATCAATCGAATTGAAAGTTGAAAAATATATCTTGAGTTTGAAAAGAGCTGAATCAAACGCAAAAATTATCGAAGCATTGTTGGCTTAATTCAAAATTAACGATAGAAATAGATGTAAAAGAGGTTTAGAAATTATTTCAAACCTCTTTTTTGAAGTCATTTATTCTAATGGTGCAATGTTTTAATTTCAGATAAAAGATGTAGTCTGTTCATATTAGTTGTTTAAATCTAAATTCAAATATCAACCATGCGGCGAAAGCATGGTGTAGAGCATGGTTGAGAGATTTTCTAAATCTTTAGGTTTAGATATTTCCTTCAATCCTGCTAAAACAATTAATCAATCAGTGCATGGATTTAAAAACCCACTAAAAATATTAGTATATAAAGTGTAGAGAGCAAAATAATTCGGGGGAATAAAAATGAGAGATTTTAACAGAAAATTGAGAGTTGTACTTATAGATGACAATGCAAATCATTTGAGAGGTATAAAAGAACTTATCAATTTGGAAAGTAGTTATGAAGTTGTCGGTACGACAACAAGTGCAAATCTTGGAATTAATTTGGTTAAAAAACATCACCCTGACGTTGTTTTGATGGATATCAATATGCCTGAAAAAGACGGTTTGCAAGCTATTCAAGCAATTAACAAGTTAAATCTCTCAACTAAAATTGTTGTATTAAGCGGCTATGATGATTCAGATTTGATTTATCAGGCTATGAAATTGGGTGCAAAAGGTTATGTGTTGAAAACTATGGCTTCTGTAAAACTTATCAATGCGATTGAAGAAGTTGCAATGGGTAAAATTTACTTGCCGACAGTTTTGTCAACAAGATTTTTTGAATACTTCCAAACAACTGCGAAGGAAGAAGAAAAATTGGCAGAAAGCGAAAACTTGCTAAACAGTCTGACTTCAAGAGAAACAGAAGTTTTAGAATTATTAACCGAAGGTATTAACTATAAGAGTATTGCAGGAAAGCTGATTATCTCCGAAACTACAGTTAAGACCCATGTAAATAATATTTTCCAAAAATTACAGGTGAATGACAGAACAAATGCGGTATTGTACGCATTAACTCACGGTTTTAAGGCTTCAAATACAACAGTTGGCTCAAAATCAGTGATGATGTCGGTTTAGTTATAGAATTTTGAAATAATATTAGGGTTCTGAATCTTTTATGACGCAGAACCCTTTGTTTTAGCAAAGATGAGGCGATATGACAAGTTCAGAATTAACTAATTTACAACAAAAAATCAGATGTGTTTCGCACGAGATTAGAAATCATCTTTCAATTTGTGATATGTATTCTCAGATTGTGAGAAAAAATCTTGAAAAACTCGGGGTTGAAAATTCCTCGATTGATAACGCTTTGGATTGTATCAAGCAGTCAGTTCAAATTATTGAATCAAATTTGCTTGATTTGAAATCGCTAAACCAAAATTCTGCAAAAGTTGTGGATTTTAAATCCGTTGTAGAACGTGGTGTCGAATTATCAAGGGCTTATGTAGTGGAAAAGGATATTGAAATTACTTTCTTTGCGAAAAATACTGCAGAAATAGAGGTGGATCTCGAACGATTTTTGTCTGTTATTGTAAATATTATCAAAAACGGAATTGAAGCTATTGAAATCAAAGGGCAAATTGAAGTTTTGGCGGAAGTCAAAGACGGAGTCGGTGTAATAAAAATTTCCAATGACGGAAAACCGATACCGAAAAATAAACAGGAAAAAATATTTGAAAAGGATTATACAACAAAGCAAAACGGTTGCGGATTGGGGCTTGCGATTTGTCGTAAGTATTTGGAAAATCAAAAAGGAACATTAAACTTGGTACGTTCCTTGAAAAACAAAACTACTTTTGAAATTACAGTTCCTGTTGTTAAGGGGTAAAATAATTTTTTCTTACAAACCATTTGGTAGGCTCACCAAATAGTCATTCCGGACTCCGATCCGGAATCTGTTACGATATTAAACAGGTCGTTATTAAGCAAACTAACGAACCTATTGTGAGATGTTTCAAACAGATTCTGAATAACAAGAAAATTTATTTGCTCATTGCATTCGCAAAATTTTCTAAGTTTTCAGAATGACGAAAGCTTTGGTAGCGTAATTTAAAGTGTCGGAATAAATATGCCCAACCTACATTTCACTGAGTGGCTTTGGACAGTTTTTCTTCACAAAGACAAGTTCAATAAAAAAGTAGAACACCTAAAAATATAGTTTGTTATTTATCTTCAGGATTACCGACACAGAATGTTTGGATACCATCTGGTGTAACTTTTGATTCACAGTGATAAGGGGTGTGGCTGCAGCAATGACAATTCCAATTTTGATAAAGAGTTAACAAAAACATGCAAATTAAAACAAAGGTTAAAACTTTTTATTCATAAATTTATATAGGTTGTCCATGTTGTTTAGGTTGCACAACTATTTTATCAAAAAACGATTGGAAGTTTACTAAGGATTATCTTTGCTAATTGTATTTTTTTTAGATAATTAAAAAAAGCGAAGCGGAGGTTGAAAGCCTCCGCTTCGCTAAAGTTATATCAATTCAAAAAGAATTATTTAATTTCTTTTTGTCTGATTTCAACACCTGAGTATTTAGCACCGTTAGTAGGGTCTCCGTTTACTGCATTAGCGTCGCCGCCTTTGTACCAGTTAACGATGTAGCTACCGTCAGTTACTTGAGGTGTCAATGTACCGTTGATTTTGAAGGTTCCTGTTGAAGGATCGCTTTCGGTACCTGAACGTACGATGATTGTTTTTGCTGCGATATCACCTGCAACGTTCATATTACCTTTTCTGTTAACCAATGCTGCTTGGTAACCAGAAGTGTTGATTGTAGCACCTGTTGCGTAATTCAAACCACTGTTACCTGTTTTGTTTTTAATAAGAACTTCGCCGTTACCTGTTGCATTGAAGTCTTTAGTTACGTTAACACCAGTACCGTTACCTCTTGAGATAGCGTAGAAGCCACCTGCTAAGTTGCCTTGAGCATCTTTAACTGCACCACCGTTATTTGTAACTTTAGCACCCAAGTTCAACATTCCTTCGTTGTTCAACACTGCCATATAACCGTTGTGGTTTAATGTTCCGTTAACTGTCATATCGCCTGTTGTGCCTGCTTCTTTCTTCAAGGAAGCGTTACCGTTTTTAACAGTGATATCAGAAGCAACTGTCATACTGCCTGCACCTGTTCTGTCAACGATACCAAGGTTTCCGTTAGTTTCGTTGATAGTACCGTTAACAACCATATTGCCTGCGTAGTTGTTGATTGCCATATTACCGTTAGTAACATTTGCAGTACCTGAGTAGTTCAAGCCGCCTGCACCACGGTTAGTGATATAAGTTGTTGTGTTGTCAACTTTATCTGAGTGCCAACCTTGTGCTGATGTGTTGGTAATTGTTCCTGTTACGTCCATTGTACCTGTTCCGGCATTTTTAATGTTCATAAGACCTGTTGTGCCGTTGTTTGCAATAGTTCCGCCAACTGTCATACCTGCACCGTAGTTTACGATACCTGTATTATGGTTGTCGTTAGTCAAGTTAGCAGTGTAATTCATTGCTCCGTCGTAGTTTTTAATTGCTACGTCACCGTTTGCAGTGATTTTACCGCCGATATCCATACCTGCACTGTTAGTTTGTTCGCCTGTTTTACCTGTTCCGTTTTTGATAGAAACAGTTGTAGCATCAATTGTAGCGTTTGAAGTCAACTTGCCAGTGCCTGAAGTGTAGTTGTAAACTTGAGCAATTTCATTGGCTTTAATTGTAGTTCCTTGATTTAATGTCAAAGCACCGCCTTTGTTGTTCAAGATTTGAACTTTGTTACCTTCGATTGCTGCTGCCGTTGTGCCGACTGTCAAATTACCTGCTGTGCTGTACAATCTTGCGGTGCCGTTTTTAGCATAAACTTCACCCTCTACGCTCATTCCGTTAGCACCGTTGTTTGTAATATATGTACCGCCATTATCGTTGTTCAAAACGTGACCTGTTACGGTCATTCCATTTGCAGATTCGATAACTAATTGGCTACCGTCAGTTTTTGCAGTTGCTGCTTTGATACCTGTTGTGTTAACCAAATTGTCAAACAAGTTTGCTTGATATGCTTGGTTTACAGTCAAACCGTTAACAACATTACCTGCAATATTAACATTTTGACCTCTAAGAACAACGCCGTCACGAGCTAAAATTCTACCGCCTTGCTCAACGGTAATATCAGCATTGCTACCCCATGCTCCGCCAGTTTTTGAATTAGATAAGAAATTCAAAACACCTGTATTCATGAAAGCATTTGCATTGGCTTGAGTTTTATCTGCGTTGTATTTATCGTAAGCGTCACCAATTTCATTGTATTTTGTAAGTGTTGGCGTAACTGTTGACAATCTGCCAACGTTCAAAACACCTGAAGCTCCTACAACCATTCCACCCGGTGTAATAAATACCGCATGTCCGTTATAGAAACCGTTTTGTTTCATTGTATTTACAACACCGTTTACGTTAACTTGGTTTTTAACTAAGTTAACGAAGGTTGTAATACTTGCATCTTTACCGTTTTTTTGGAAACCGTCAAACATTAAGTTTGCAGTATCGCCTTGTCCGACTGTAAAATCGTTATATTTCCTAAAACCGGCACCTCCGTCTTTTCCGATAAACTCAGGGTTGATGTTGTAAACTCCACCGTTACCCGTAACACCGGTGATATTCGTACCGGCTGCGTTTGCGGAAGGAATAGCAAGAGTTGCTGCCATTGCTAGTAGGATTAACGTTTTCTTGTTCATGTCATACTCCTTTTCTTGTCGCATTTCACTTCTATTATTGTATTGTCAAACTTTTTTCATTAGCATCAAACTTCACTTTGGGCATGTTTGTATATACTTTGGATATAGTCCGATATTATATATAAACCCGAAGCATATCGTTTTTTGCTTTATATCGGTAGAAATTTTACAAAACTTTAATAAAATCCTGTAAAATTTTACATTTCTTAATTTATTATAGTGTTTTTTTAGATTAATGTATCCTTCAACACTATGATATAATAGTAAAATTACACACAAAAGTCAATAAATACGGCGTATATTTTTGTTATATTTTTATTAAGATTTCATGGTAAATTAATCCTACATTTGTTGGTTTGAAAATGAACAAAATTATATTTTAATCGTAATAGTTATGAATGAGGATAACTACCTGTGAATAAGATAGCAAAATTATTTACGATACTATTATTATCAATATTTTTAACATCATTTACCCGAGTTTATGCATTGCAGGAAGTTAAGGTGGAACAGGGTTCGGTACTTTCGCTAAAGGATTGTATTGCAATCGCTTTGAATAACAATCCGAGTATCAAAAACGCCCGATATAATTACGGAATTTCTAAGGCAAACGTAAATGTGGCACGTTCGGAGTTTTTCCCGACTGTCGGTGTTGGAACGGGGTATAAATTCACGGGTACAAAAAACAAACAAAGAAGTACTACTTCAGACTATTATTCGGTTGAAGCAACCCTAAATCAAATGATTTGGAATTTTGGCAGGACAAATTCGCATATCAGAATGCAAAAGTTCTATCAAATTGCTGACAAATATACGTTTGACAACACTGTAAGAGAAACTATTTTTAACGTTAAACAAAGATATTACGAGGTTTTGGCGGCACGAGCAACGGTTTTAATCAATCAGGCTTATGTTGACATCAACGAGCGGAACTATTTGAGGACAAAGGCTTATTTTGACGAAGGTATAAAATCAAAAATTGATTTGGTCAATGCGGAAGTTACCTTGAGTGATTCAAAAATTTCACTGATTCAATCTCAAAACAGTTATAAAAATTCGCTTGTAAACCTTAATAATACGATGTATTTGAAAAATGCTCCGACTTATTCGATTGAAAGTAACGAGAATTTCAACATAAAAGACAACGTTGCTCCTGTTGATTTGTCGAATTTAGAGCAACAAAACCCTAAAAAGCAGGCAAAAGCACCCGATGGAATTACTGATGCAAAACTTTTGAGTTCGGTTGAAAAGTTAGAGGTTTTGACGGATTACGAGGTGCAGGAATTTCCTTATTCCTTTGAAGAATGTATAGAAATGGCTTACAAAAACCGTGCTGATTTGAAAGCTTACAATTCAACTCTTGATGCAGTAAAAGAGAATTTATTGTATGTAAAACGAAATTATTATCCTGAAATTTCCGCAAGTGCAGGGTACGGATTTAGGGATTTGAACAATACAAATTCTTTGAATGTCGGAGTTAACATGTCCAGTGCCGTTAATATAATGGCTCAAAAGGCAAATGTTGATGCCGCAAAATTTCAGGTCGATATTGCAGAAAACTCGTTAAGCCAATTAAATCAAGATATTTATTTTGAAGTTCAAAACGCATATATTAATATGGTTGAATTAGAAAAACAAATTCCGTTGCTAGCAGTAAAAGTTCGTCAAACTATGGAAAATTACGAACTTGCAGAAGGTAGATATTATGTCGGTTTGGGCGATTATATTCAATTACAGGACGCAAAAGTCAATTATAACAATGCACAGTGTTCGTATATTGAAACAATTTACAAATATAACGTAGCGAAAGCGGAACTGGAAAGTGTAATCGCACTTCCGCAAGAAGTTACCGTTTCGATTGAGGATAAATAACATGGAAATTAAAAATCTCGGTAAATTATTGTTGAAGAAAAGGGTCATAATCCCGATAATTGTTGCCGCAGTACTCGGTGCGTATGGATATTCTTATGTTCAGTCGCACAAAGTGACTTATATGACTAAAGAACTGTCAAGATGTACGATTACCGATGTTGTCGAGGCATCAGGTACTATCAACCCCGTGAATACGGTGAGTGTCGGTTCAACTGTATCAGGTTTGATGAAAGAAATTTATGTGGATTATAACAGTGAGGTCAAAAAAGGACAGTTGCTTGCACAAATTGACCCTGCAACTTTCCAAGCACAAGTTGACCAAAACCGAGCACAAATCAATAATGCGGAAGCAAATTTGGCGAAACTTAATGCAGAAATGGTTTATGCAGAAAAAACTTATATCAGATATAAAAATTTGTATAAGAAAAACTTTGTGGCTCGAAGTGAGTTAGACCAAGCGGAAAGTGATTATTTGGCAAAGAAAGCCTCAATCGGGGCTCAAAGAGCATCTATTGCACAATCTCGAGCAAGTTATAACACCGCAATGACAAATTTAGGTTATACAAAAATTGTCGCTCCTGTGGACGGAACGATTATTTCAAGAGATATTGACGTTGGGCAGCCGGTTGCAGCAAGTTTTCAAGCACCTGAACTTTTCACGATTGCTCAAGACTTAACAAAAATGCAAATTGAGGTTAATGTTTCAGAAGCCGACATTGGTTCGGTAAAAGAGGGTCAAGAGGTGGAATATACCCTTGACGGATATCCTGACAGCACTTTCTACGGAAAAGTTACTCAAGTCCGTTTGGATTCGACAACAACTTCAAATGTTGTAACTTACACTGTAATTGTTAGTGTAAATAATGACGATTTGAAACTAAAACCCGGCATGACGGCTAATGTTTCAATTATTACAAAACGAAGTGAGAACGTAATGTGTGCCCCGTCCGTTGCGATGAAATATTCCCCTGAAATAAACGGGCAAAAATATAAAAATCCGGGAATTTGGGTGTTAGAAAACGGCAAACCTAAGCGAATTGATATCAAAGAGGGGGCAAGTGACGATTCTAACGTGGAAATAAATTCAAAAGTTCTTAAAGTCGGTGATAAAATTATTATCGGCTCAACAGGTGGTGGTAAAAAGCCGACAGCTTCTCAACAGGGTAATAACAAACGCCGTGGCGGCCCTCCGGGAATGTTTTAGGGCTATAACGTAAGGAAAAATTATGAAAACAGAAATCGAAAAACAAAATTTTATAGATAAAATTGCCAAAAAGCTTTCTGCGTATGAAGGCGAAAGAAAAAAAAGAATAGTGAAATTAATCGTGAAACAGTTAATTGCACTTGCGATTGTTTATGCAACTTGTAAAGGAGCAATAATATGGGCTGAAAATCATACGTTTATTTCTATTTTTTGTTCATTTATTACTCTTCTTAGTGCTATTGCTTTTTTCTGTAATTTTTCAGATGATAACAAAGAGTTTAAAACCTATTTGAAGAAAAAATGTAAACGTCAAATTTTGGAAGAATTTGGCTTATCTACCATAAGCGGAGAATGTTTTACCGATGAAACTTTGAAAAAAAGTAATTTGTTCTCAATATATTCATATCAGGAATATGATGACGTTATTGAAGGTTGTTACAATGAGGTTAATTATACGATTGCAGAAACAAAACTTGTAGTACAAAATAGGAAAAATGAATTTGATGTTTTTAAAGGTGTAGTTATTTCTTTCAAATCAAATAAAAAAATCTTGGCTGAAACTTTGGTAACTTCAAAAGGAGATAAGCATATAAGAAATTACCCGCCATGCTCAAGTGCTATTTTAATAGTAGTTCCGTTCTTGCTTCTTTTTCCAACATTAATAAGTATTTATTTTTTATTTAGTGTTGGTGAAAGTTTTAAATCTATAGGTGGTGATTTCTCGGCGATTCCGACTCCTCATTTGTTTTGGCAAAGTCTTTTCTTACCAAATATTTTAAATTTTCTTCTTCCGTTAGTAATAATTCTCGGTGTTGGCATACCTTTGTTTTATCAAATGAAAAAGATGCAAAAAGTTAAACTTGAAGATGTAGATTTTGATAAACATTTTAGTGTTTATACAAAAGACCAAGTTGAAGCAAGATATCTTTTAACTCCAACCTTTATGGAACGTTTGAAACACCTTGAAACCTCTTTTGGTACAAAAGGCATAAAATGTTCTTTCTTTGATGATTGCATAATGTTTGCAATTTCTTCAAAAAAAGATTTGTTTGAACTCGGAAGTTTGTACAAATCCCTAAAATCTAAAAAATCAGTAGAAGAATTTTATAATGAAATACAGTCTGTTCAAAATATGATAGATTATTTAAAACTCAATGAAAAAACAGGATTATAAGTTATGGACTTAATCACGGTAAAACATGCAATAAAAACTTATCAAACGGGCGAAGATTCCTTTAATGCCTTGAATGACGTTTCCTTTAGTATTAAAAAAGGCGAATTTGTGGCGATTATGGGAACTTCGGGTTCAGGGAAATCTACCTGTATGAATATGCTCGGAACTTTAGACAAACCTACTTCGGGTGAATATTATCTTGACGGAGAAGATATGCTTCACCTTGACAATAACCGTTTGGCAATGGTTCGTTGCGAAAAAATCGGGTTTATTTTTCAAGGGTTTAACCTTATTTCAAGAACTTCCGCACTTGATAATGTTTGTTTGCCGATGATTTATAAGGGAATTCCCGAAAGTGAAAGAATTGAGCGGGCAAAATGGGCGTTAAAAATTGTCGGACTTGAAAACCGTGAAGACCACATGCCTAACCAAATGTCAGGTGGTCAACAACAACGAGTTGCGATTGCAAGAGCAATAGTTAATGATGCTCCGCTGATTTTGGCAGATGAGCCGACTGGTAACTTGGATACAAAAACGAGTATCGAGGTTATGGAGTTTTTCGTAAGACTTAACGATGAAATGGGCAAAACTATTGTTTTGGTTACTCACGAACCCGATATTGCGGAATATACAAAACGTGTTATCAAATTTAAAGACGGAAATATTGTTTTAGACGAGCCGAAAGAGGTTTGGTTAGCCCACAGAACAAGAGAAACTTAAAGGATTTGCAATGTTAGATTTTAAATCAATATTAAAAATGGCGACAATTTCGCTAAGAATAAATAAAATGCGTTCAATGCTTACGAGTTTGGGTATAATTATTGGGGTAAGTGCCGTGATTATAATGCTTGCGGTCGGTGCCGGAGCAAGTAAAAAAATTGCAGCAGATATGGAATCAATGGGCAGCAATTTGTTGATGATACGTTCGGCGTCTGCAAAATCAGGCGGTGTGAGAATGGGCTCGGGTACAAAACCGACTTTGACCATGAAAGATGCAAGTGCAATTGAAATAAAATGCCGTGGTATTCTTGCCGTTGCTCCGTATTCGTCTGAGTCAAAACAGTTGACCTATGGAAATCAAAACTGGTCAACAACTGTTGGCGGAACGACTATGGACTATTTTTTGATAAGAAATTATGAAATCGAATCGGGTAGAGGATTTTTGCCTGAAGACAGTAAAAATGGTACAAAAGTTGTGATAATCGGACAAACCGTTTCCACTGAACTATTTGGCGATGTTGACCCGATTGGTAGGACTATTCGTATAGGAAATGTACCGTTTAAGGTTATCGGGCTGTTGAAAACAAAAGGTTCAAGCGGAATGGGGCAGGATCAGGACGACTTGGTATTTATTCCGATTACAACGGCACAAAGAAAAGTTTTCGGGACGGATTTTCCCGGAACGGTTAATATGATTACCGTAAAATCTCAAAATGAAGAAATTTTATCTACAACAGAAGCAGATATAAAAGAACTTTTGCACCACAGACATAATATCGGCAAAAATCAGGACGATGATTTTGAGATTAGAAACCTTGCCGAAATGCAGGAAACCATTAAATCTACAACCAAAACCATGTCACTTTTGCTCGGTGCGATTGCGGGAGTTTCGCTGATTGTCGGTGGAATCGGGATTATGAATATTATGTTGGTTTCCGTAACCGAAAGAACTAAGGAAATCGGTATTCGTATGGCGATTGGTGCAAAAGCGTCAGATATCAGGATTCAATTTTTAATTGAATCGTTTATGTTGTCTATGCTTGGCGGTTTGGTCGGTGTGATAATCGGGATAGTCGGGGCGTATATTATGCACGCACTTGCAGGCATGAATATTGCAATAACTGCCTCATCAATAGGTTTGTCTCTGGGCTTTTCTGCAGCGATTGGTGTAGGGTTCGGGTATTACCCTGCTTATAAGGCTTCGTTGCTTAATCCGATTGATGCCTTGAGATATGAATAAAAAGTCTTTTGTGGGATTTTTTTGTCGGTTGGGCATACCTGCCCAACATGGAAAAATGCAGACGAGGTCTAAGAAAGAACCCTTTTAAAGTAGGTCGGTGTTGCCACTCGGTGCAACGGGAACGGGCTACAGTTGCGATAAATCAGGCAACGGTTGGGGGTGTGCTGATTAGGTTATCTCCAAAAAAAATATGGACTATTTGAAGTAAATCTTGTGCTTTTTCCTTGCGAACACATTGAAAATAGTGTAATATTCTGTCTATGTGGAAGATGAAAGGAAAATTATGCTAGAATACATATCGAAAGTTTTGGAGCAAAACGCAAGTGCGAATCCTCATGAACCTGAGTTTTTACAGGCAGTGAAAGAGGTTTTGATGACTGTTGCTCCTGTTGTACAAAATCACCCTGAGTTTGAAAATCTTGCAATTTTGGAAAGATTTATAGAGCCTGAACGTATAATTTCGTTCAAAGTTCCTTGGGTGAATGATGAAGGCAAAGTCGTTGTAAATCGTGGATATAGAGTACAATTTAACTCTCTAATAGGTCCGTATAAAGGTGGTTTGAGGTTTCACCCAAGCGTAAACCAAAGTATTATCAAGTTTTTGGGTTTTGAACAAATATTTAAAAACGCCTTGACAGGATTGCCGATTGGCGGAGCAAAAGGTGGTAGTAATTTTGACCCGAAAGGCAAATCAGATGCGGAAATAATGAGATTTTGTCAAAGCTTTATGACTGAACTTTATAAACATATAGGACAAGATGTTGACGTTCCTGCGGGAGATATCGGTGTAGGTGCTCGTGAAATCGGTTATTTGTTCGGGCAGTATAAACGAATTAAAACTGCATACGAAGGCGGTGTTCTGACAGGAAAATCAATTTGTTACGGCGGTTCGTTGGCAAGAAAAGAAGCAACGGGCTACGGTTTGATTTATTTTATGAAAGAAATGTTGAAGGCTAATAATCAGTCAATGCAGGGAAAAACTGTTATTATTTCGGGTTCGGGAAATGTTGCGATTTATGCTTGCGAAAAGGCTCAAAGCGAAGGTGCAAAGGTCGTAGCGATGAGCGATTCTAACGGGTGTATTTTTGACACTAATGGAATTGATTTGGATGCAATCAAAGAGATTAAAGAAGTTAAACGTGGCAGAATTAAGGAATATTTGAATTATCATTCAGAGGCTCAATATATCGAAAGTAACGGCGGAGAATCTCCTGTTTGGGCGATAAAGGCAGATATTGCATTGCCTTGTGCTACTCAAAACGAGGTTACTCTTGAAGGTGCTAAAAAACTTGTTGAAAACGGTGTTTTAGCGGTTGGTGAAGGTGCAAACATGCCTTGCATGTTAGAGGCTACGGAATATTTGATGGAACATGGCGTTCTTGTTGCACCTGCAAAGGCTGCAAATGCAGGCGGTGTTGCGACTTCCGCTATTGAAATGTCACAAAACAGTATGCGTTATTATTACACCTTTGAAGAGGTTGATGCGAAATTGGAACAAATTATGGTCAATATCTTCAATTCCTGCCAAAAAGCAATAGATAAATATGATTTGGGTCATAACTACACTGCAGGTGCAAATATTGCTGCTTTTGAGAAATTGTCCGAAGCAATGATTTGTCAGGGTGTTGTTTAGTGTTCGATTAACACTTATTAGACCTGATTATTGTTTTGTAAGTGAGACAAATTATATAGATAACAAAATCCTTCCCATACGGGAAGGATTTTTGGTCTTAAGTGCGGTTTTAAGTATTTAAAACCATTTCGGGGTAAATAAAAAGAGTTAAGTTTGCCATATTTTCCATTATGCCATATATGGTATATGAATATATGTTGATTCGGTTTGGGTTGCACGTCTTTTTGGAGTGCATAGTATATTATAAGCCTTTACAAAATTGTATCCGATAGCCTTAATCGGGTTAGATTGAACAACATCGGCTTTCTTTGATTCAAACATGTCTTTTTCAAAATGAACTCTGGTGTTGTTGTTTTTGTCGATTGACATAACACCGGTTTTAGTGTTGTTTCTGTTTACGTTATTGGTTTCACCAAATGAAATATATTTTTTATTAAAAGTTGTATTTAAATTTACTGGATTGATTGTTAACATTGTAACCTCCTTTTGTTATTAAGTGTTCGTTTAACACTTCATCTAACACAATTAACTATAATTCATTTTTTTTTGTTTGTCAACCCCTATGATGAACTTTTGTTAAGATATCTCAAAATCAATAATATCAATGTTTTAACCATAAAGTGTAAAAAATGCACTTATTCCTACAATATAGCCATATTTTTACTACTATGAAATTAGTAGAATGGGGGATTTTTATATTTTGAAAAATAGTACAGTTGGGTAAGAAAATTTTGTCTAAACGGATTTTTATGTGATTTGTTTATAGCAAAAGCATGCTTAGGTTCAGCATGTCGAATCACTTGTTAGGTTCACCGATAAGTCATGCTGAACGGTACTGGCGTTCTTATTATCAGGACGCCCCACTCTCATCTTGCATTATTGTTGATTTTTTTCTTCTTCAAGAATTTAATAATATTACGAAATGTGAACTCTTTTTAAAATCCTCGAAACCCTTGCTATAATTCCTTTATGGTATGGTATGGTATGGTGTGGCGGGGCGG
>OIYG01000305.1_pt1 | contig 51459 bp, 83 predicted proteins | sample 1587861 | NCBI WGS metagenome assembly OIYG01 (sample SAMN03283272) | human gut metagenome | biome: human-associated habitat; material: feces | host: Homo sapiens | place: Peru | collected 2012
CACTACAAGCGTGCAAATTCGCTTGAAACTTTTAGGCGGTACATCGCAGAAATTCCGCGAAAGCTGCGCGAGAACTACATCTACAAGATTGGTGTGGTTTATGGCAATGTCATCGAGGACGAAAAACCGATTGAGTTTTACTTTGAGACGCAGAAAAGGAAGGAGGGCTGAAAATGGCTGAATACACTGAGCGGGAAGCGCTGCTGAACAGCATTTGCTATGAAACGTGCGGGATAGCGTTTTGCGGCGCTACGAACTGTGCTTTTATAGCAAAGATTCGTTCTGCGCCAGCCGCCGACGTTGCACCGGTGGTGCATGGGCGGTGGGAAAACGGTAATCCAATTTGCCCTGTGTGTGGCGAAGATAAATTCAAAGATTTAGACGCAGATATTTGGTGCGATTGGTTGCCACCCTTCTGTCCCAATTGCGGAGCGAAGATGGAACAAGAGAAGATTGGAGATTGATCTATGTTTAGTTATAAACTCAAGACAGAGAACCTCCAACTGCGCAATCGGATCCAAGATCTTGAGGAGCGGTTATGTCCTTGTGAATCTCATGATTACAAGGAGATCCATAAAAAGCTCATCATAACTGTAGCAGACTGCGAGATTCTCAGAACATACAAGTGTAAACGCTGCGGCAAAGTGATCAAGAAATATGATTGGGAATAGGAGGAGTTGAAATGGCTACTGTAAATCAATGCGATCGTTGTAACAAGGTGTATCCTATGCATTTAGGAGGGTCAGCATACATTAAAGTATCTGTCACGGGGGGATCCCTGTTTTCAGAAGACTCTGATCTTTGTCCTGAATGCTACAAGGCTTTTCAGAATTTCATGAAAGGAGCAAATCCAAATGAACCTCGATGAATTGAGAAAGACTCTCTCTTCTGAGGCAACAGAACGCTGTAAAGCTCAGGAGAAGACTATCAAAAAGCTGCATCAGCAAATCAAGGAACAACAGGAGGAGATTGAATACTGGAAGAAACATGTTGCAGCCCTTGGTCATAGGTGCAGGGTGTTTACCAAAGGTGGACTATGTATTTGGTGTGATCCTGATATCAGAGCACTATGTACCAGAAAGGAGAACAAAGATGTGTGAATTTTGTAGCAACTATGATTGGGGGACTACCTCTTATGAGATTGATAAGCAGGGTGCCCGACTATTGCATGCATTAGGATCTTATCGGTTTTCTCCAGCAAAACAGCTCAAATTCTGCCCTATCTGTGGCAGTAGAAATCCCAATCAAAGCAAGAACACAGATCTCATCAGTCGCAAGAAATTACAGGAGAGACTTGAGTACAAGAAGGCAGGACCTGCCAACAAGAGGTATACAGAAGGATGGAATGACTGTATGTCTCGAGTCAAGAGTATGGTCAGTACAGCTGCTCCTGCTGCATGGGAGGACAAGATGCCTTCAACAGCCTGTGAGAATTGTCCTAGACCTTGTGGACAAAATAACGTCGTGTATTGTCCATATTGGGATGAGAATATCAGATAGGAGGTACAACAATGAGTAACAAACCATCTACTGCAGAAAAGGTGCTGGTCAACTTTATCTTGGGGATCTTTGATGGTCTCTTCAAGAACACTAAACACAAGAAAAGGCATCATTTTTGATAAGATGTCAAGTAGGAGAGAATGAATAATGCGCTGTCCTGAATGTGGTTCGAAACAGATTTTTGTAACAAACAGCAGACCCAGAGATGGTATCAATGCTGTCTGGAGAAGACGCAAATGCAACTCTTGTGGGTATGCTTGGAGTACACTAGAGCAATCAATTGCTGATATCACGAAAAAGTATATGAAACAACCAACAGAATAGCAGAACAATACCTCAAGGATTCCTTGGGGTATTTTCTTGTAAAAATTTTCTAAAATCTTGATTTTTCTTCAAAATTATACGCTTTGATAACTATACTGAACAAAACTTGTATCTTTTGATTGGTTATGCATAGATTATGTAACTTTATCTTGTAAAATCATGACTTTACTTTTGTAAACTTTGGGAGTACAATAAGTCCATAAGTTGAGGAACACCAAACTTCAAGGAGGATTACAAAATGGTTACGATTTACAAGGATAAGCGCACTGATAAGCTGTATGCCCTGAACGAGATGATCACCATGGGTGTCAAGGTCAATCTGGTGCAGATGGGCGGCAAAGAAGACAAGTTTGTTTCTCCCAGCACCCTCAAGCGTTGGTTCACCAAGTGGGACGAAGCTCAGCAGATTGTTGAGGTCAAGGCTTTCACTGGTATGGTAATTGGTTGGTTCAAGGTTCTTACGGAAAGCAAAGAAACCATCACTGTTCTGACCAAGCAGGGCAAGTTCCTTGACTTTGATAAGAATACCGATGCTCAGGTAAATGCCAAGAATCCCAAGTTTGCTAACCACATCGGGATGACCCTCGGTTATCCCACAGTATTTTAAGGAGGATTACAATGCTTCGCAAGTTCAAGGTCAACAACTATTACAAAGGAGAAATCAACCAACGCTGTAAGTCCTGTATCTACACTTGGGAAAAACTCTCTAAGACCGTCCCTGTGCTAGTGTTTGAAGATACCCTACCAGAAAACAAGTTCTTGTTAGAGACTATGCTTCATCAAAGGGATGGAGATCCTTACAAGAGGACTTGGGCAACCAGAGAAATTAAAGGAGGACAATACAATGACTGACATGAACAAGATCGCTGAGAAAGTCCAGAAGCTGCTCAATTTGGCTGGCAACAATCCCAATCAGGAAGAAGCGCAGGCAGCACTCCTCAAGGCTCAGGCGCTCATGGCACAGTACAATCTCGATATGGAAGCCCTTAATGGCGAGGAGAAGATCCAGTACTCTTTTGAGATCTCCAAGATCAAAGCCAATCCTCGTGCTCGGGCAATTCTGAACATCATTGCTGAAGCCTTTGCTTGCAAGCCCCTCATCTCCGCAAACAAGAAGTGCGGATTCTTTGGTCGCAAGGACAATGCTGAAGCTGCCAAGACTTGTATGGAATTCATCCATCGTACACTGGAGCGCGGGATCAATCAGGTTTGCAAAAAAGAAGGGCTTGCTTCTTCTGCTGTAGCTGGTGCCTCTGATATTTACAATGGGTATGCTGCAGGCTTCATCAAAGGTCTCAAGGAAGCTGTCTCCGCACAGACGGTTGCTCTGGCTGTTGTAGTTACCGAGGATGTCAAAGATGCCTATGCCAAGAGATTTCCCAACCTGGGGACATTCCATGGCAAAGCTACTACTTACAACCCCAAGTATACTGGAGCATACAATCAGGGCTACACCGATGGCAAAAGCTCCATGGGGAAGCGCAGCTTGAAAGCCTGATTGCGAAAGTCCCGAGAAACTGCGATAGGGTGAGATTGAGTCAGATATTTGCGGAATTTCGCTGGAATAAACCACTCAATCTCCCCTCTTTTCGGACTTTACTTTTGCCCATGTTGGGAGTATACTACTCATATTCTATCTGATGGAGGATGCGCAATGGAAATCAAATCCGTGAATGATCGCAAAGCCCAGCTTGAACAACTCCTCAAAGAGTCAAAGATCCCTGTTTCTGTATTCCCTTGGTTTTGGCTTCAGACAACCGATTTCTTCGCTGCTCCGGCTTCAAAAGGTCATCACGCAGCCTATCCTGGTGGACTGTTTGATCACAGCTTGAATGTCGCAACCGTGCTTGTCAAGCTCACCGTGACTGGCATCTGCAGCCCTTGGGGAAGACCGGAGAGTCCTGTCATTGTAGGTCTGTTACACGATGCCACCAAGCTCGGGTTGTATGTACCTGAGACAGATCCTACTACAAATCGCATGTATAAGATCAATCCCAACTATAAGGCACTGGATCCCGTACACGGTGCTGACTCTGTGGCAAAACTCAAAGAAATCATGATGCTCACTGAAGAAGAGGAAGCCTGTATCCGGTATCACATGGGAGCATACGAGGTTGACGACTGGGATGGCTATGATAAAGCCATCAAAGCATTCCCAAATGTGCTTTGGACTCATACTGCAGATATGTATGCATCGAAATTGATGGAGGTTGATGGATGAAGACAAGAGAAGAACAGCGTCGATCCAGAAAGTTGCTGATCCTGTCTGCTTGGGTGTTGCTCATCTTGTACATAGCTGGATTGATAGCAGCCGTTGTTTTCTGTAAGGCAGAACCGGCAACAGAAGAGACTACTCATACAACAACTGCTGAAGTAGCTCCTATCAAAATGCCTGAGATGACAGAAGAGGACATTGAATTTGAACTGCTTTGTCAGCAGGAAGCAAAGATGCCAGAGCTGGCGTGGGATTTTGAACACGTGGTTGCAGTAGTTGCAGCTGAGTGTCGAGGAGAGCCATACGAGGGTCAGGTTGCTGTATGTCAGTGTATCCTTGAGACCTCAATTGCAAGAGGCATCACCCCTGAAGAAGTAGTTGATATGCCCAATCGATATGCGGATCCTCTCAATAATGAGGAAGCGAAGGAACTTGTTCGGGATGCTTGTATCAATACCTTTATACTAGGGGAACGAGCTACAGATGAGCCTATTGAATATTTCTATTCTACTGTAGGAGGATTTGAATCCTATTGGCATGAGACGGCTTTAGAGTATGTGATGACAATAGGCAATCACAAATTCTTCAAGACTTATGGAAATTACAACTCTGATTGGGAGCTTCAAGGAGGAGAAAGATGAGAACCAAACCAAAAGATACCCTGTTCTGTGGTGTAGATGAGAGCAAAATCAAACACGCAAAGCCTATCCTCAATGTGCGCAACCTCAAGTATCTGTACCAGTTCATCATCCGTCGGTACAGCATTCATCTGAAGAAGGACATATTGGGAGAGCCCAAGCCTTGGACCAAAGACTCTGTACTGAGAGAATTCCGCTTCACCAATGTGCGTCGTGAGCACGATCGTGAAACCAAGTGGCTTATTGAGCACATCACATCAAACAATGACTTGTCCTATGAAGACAAGCTGCTCAACTGCATTCTGTTCCGTCTGTATAATAAACATGAGACCTCTGAGCTGATTTCTCAGCCCATCCATTTCAGCGAGTATAAAGACTGGGATCCTGAAGCCTATCGCTCTCTCTTTGAAGCAGCTCTTGTTGAAGACAAGCACCGCATCTTCTTTACTGGAGCTTTCATCACAGGAGGACTGAAACGTGCTCTGAAATGGTATCTGCCCAAGGATGATCCCAAAAACAGCATGGAAATGCGTATGCTGTGGTTCATGAAAGTCCTCATCAATGATCAGGTCACCAGAAAGATCAAGCGTGCCAAGACCCAGAAGGACGTGTTTGATCTGCTTTGTTCCTACGATGGTCTCGGCGCATTCCTGTCATATCAGATTTTTGTTGATATGACCTACATTGAAGATTTCCCATTCAGTGAGAACGAATTCACTGTTGCTGGTCCTGGTTGTCAGATGGGGCTCAGATACCTGTTTGATGACAGAGATGGGATGAGCTACGAAGAGTGCCTGTTTTGGCTCAGGGATCACCTTGAAGATGAGTTTGCCAAGCGTTTAGGCAAGGACTTTGATCCAAAAGAGCTGTTCTGGGATCTGCCTGAATATGATCGTTGCTTGAATGTGATGAGCCTGGAGAACTGCTTTTGTGAGTTGTCCAAGTACATCCGAGCCAAAGACGGAACTGGCAGACCTCGCAAAAAGTATGAGGGGGTCTGAGTATGGTCCCGGTATTCGTGCCGTCTTATCGGCGTCCTGATGCACTTTTCTTGAAGAGAAGTGTGCTCTATAAGTTTCCACTGTACGTTTTCGTGCGGAAGGAAGAAGAGGACTCCTACGCATGGTTACGTCGCAGAGAAGACACACACATTATCCGTTTGAAAAATGTGTATGACATCGGCACTACACGTCGAGCGATGTTCAACTATGCTGTTCATAAGGGCATTGACAAGATCTTCATGATTGATGATGACGTGGGTAGACTTGACCTCTCTATTTGGGACCCAAAGAAAAAGGTGGTTCGTGCTTCTGGCACTGTCAAAGGTGCACCCGAGGACTGGAGAGTTGTTCTCAAAGCCTGGGAAAAGCTCTGGGAGAATGAGGCTATGCTGGGTGCATCCTATAGACCATTTAGTTGGTCAATGAAGCAAGAAGATCTTGGTAAAAATGTTCGGGCGCAGCTTCAGCAAGCTGTAGGTGTGAATGTCAAGCTCATCCATGAAGCAGGGCTCAACTATCAAGCGAATGATGAGGTTGGCAATGAAGATCTGTTCCTTCAGCTAGAATGCTATCAGCACGGTCTTGAATGTGCAAAAGCAACTTGGATACAGTATGATTGTGCAGCTATGGGAGCCGGAGAAGGTGGTTGTAACGCTTCAGAAGTAGGCTCTATCCAAGAAAAGCAGCATCGCAGAGTCAAGCAGTTTGTAAAGGCTTGTACAGATCCCAAGCTGATCAAAGTTGCCACAACCAAATCTGGTGTTGAAAGTGTCAAATTCAACTGGAAAGAAATTCATAAACTTATGGAGGACTGATATAGATGTCTATGACTGACAAAGATACCCATCATTGGTTAAACCTTGCACATCAATATGCTATCAAGCACTCAGGGTGCTGTAAGGTTGCTGTTGGCACTGTTCTTGTTGATGATATGCTTGGTAGCGATAGAGCTGTAGCTATGGGTGCAAACAGGACTATGCCGGTGCTTTGCAACAGCTCTGAACAGGGCTGTCTCAGAGTACAGAAATACGGTGATGACAGCAAGGTTCATCGCAATCCTGAGGACTGCAGAGCTATTCATAGTGAGATTGATGCAATCTGCTATGCTGCTCGTCTAGGCTTCATCACAAGAAGGACTACTGCCTATGTCACCCGCTATCCTTGTGAAGCATGCGCCAGAGCGCTTGTTACAGCAGGCATCTATCGTGTGATCTATGGAGGAACTGCTGAAATCAGTTCTACAACTGCTGAGATTTTCAAAACAAACAATATGCTTGTCATTCATGTAACTGATTGGAAAGAAGACAATACAGATCGTTGAGGAGTAAATCATGGGAACAGAATTCATTAAAATTCTCACTAAAGAGCACAGAGATGCTCTGTCTAAAGCGCGCAAGACCTACGGTACAACCAATCAGATCCTTGTCTCTAACGAGGAGCTGTGCGAATTAGCAGCAGTTTGTGCCAAATACCCTCGATACAGTACCTCTGAGAAAGCGCAGGAAGCGCTGTATGATAAGGCACTTGATGAAGTGGCAGATGTTCTCATTGTTCTTGATCATATTATCAACATTTTTGATCTCAAGACACCTGACCTGAAGAAACGAGTAGACGGAAAGGTCAAGCGTCTACAGGGCTGGCTGAATTCCTCTGACAGTATGGAACAAACTACAATTGATCGTCAAGTTCCTGGTCAGACAAGTATCTCAGCCATGAACGGATGCAGTGGATGTATCTATGAAGAGTCAAAGCCTTTGGGTAGATGCAAGTCTTGTGTAGATCAGAGCAACTACAAGAAAGGTTTTCCATGCTCAACTTGTAAGCACATGGGAAACTTCAAGAACATGAAAGATGGAGAAGTTTGCGAAGTCTGTGTTAGAACAGACGGATCTATGTATTGTCCCAAACCCAAGGAGGGCTGAGTATGACACTGAGTGAATTCAATGCGCTCATAGGTCAAGACTCATATGTCCGTTGTATGGGCAAAAAGCGTTTGGACACAGCTATCGTGGACGAAGCTGCAGCTGATGCTCATATATTCTCCGGCGGTCAGATCGGTTGGTGGGTGCGTACAGGATACATAGTGGTGGATATAGATGAGGGCAAGGAACAGGCTCTGAAGGTCATCAAGGCTTTGGGCTTGAAGACTCTCATGGCCAAGACGCCGAAAGGACTTCATCTGTACTTCAAGTGCAACAAAGAATACCCTCAGCGCGTCGGTATGATTTTGCCTTGCGGTCTCAAGTGTGATTTTCGTTGTGCCAATAAAGGCTATGTCATATTGCCCTTTGGTTCTGAGGATCGCAAATTCAACAAACAAAGAGTTATTGCTGATCTGCCTGAAGAGTTTACTCCCATGGCAAATCGCAAGGAGAGTTTGCTTGGCTTGAAGGATGGAGACGGCAGAAATGCTACTATGTTTGCTCATCTCATGGCATACAAGAATAGAGGAGCTTCTGATGATCAGATTGCCAAGATGGCTGAGGTCATCAACAAGTACATCTTTGCTCAGCCTATGGATGAAGCAGAGCTGGACAAAATTGTTGAGAATACCAAACACTATGAACGATCTCAGCAATTTGACAACCCCTATTTGATCTATAGCAGCAAAGGCGTCCCTACTTCTGTGAATTACAGAGCCATCTGTGACTATTTTGTCAACCGTGGAGACACGTTTGTTCTTGGTGGAGAATGCTACCTATACAAAAACGGCGTTTATTCAGAGTCCAGCAGCTATGTGAGAAATACCATCAAGGACATGATTGGAGTAGATACTCTCATAACACAGAACCGGATCATGGAAGCCTTCAAACTTCTCACAGACGATACCCGCATTCAAAAGCAAACCAGCGAGCTGAATGTAGACAAGAACTTGATCAATTTTCAAAACGGCGTGTGGGATATTGAGAAGAAGGAGCTGCTGCCTCATGATAGCAAATACCTACAGACTCTGCAGATCCCTCATGTTATTGGTGAATACAAACCTTTCAAAGAGACTCGTTTGTATGACTTTTTCAAAAAGACCAGTTTGCCTACAGAGGATATCAAAATGCTGCTCAAATACATGGCCTATTGCTTGACTTTAGACTACGGTTTGAAGACATTCATGATCCTCTGTGGTCAGTCTAATACCGGCAAATCCGTGTTGATCCGGTTTTTCGAAACTCTTGTTGGCCATTCCAATGTATCTTCTCTGAGCATGCATGAGCTGAACCAACGGTTTTACCCAGCACAGCTATACAACAGACTCCTCAATTCCTGTGCAGATAACAAGTCCTCAGCATTGAATTCTATTGATCAGCTGAAGAAAATCACTGGCGGAGACTCCATTATGCACGAACGAAAGGGCAAAGAGCCGTTTTTCTTTGTGCCATTCTGTAAACTGATTTTCAGCTTCAATCAGCTCCCTCTTCAGCTGGAAGAAAAGTCCAATGCTTTTTATAAGCGCATGAGAATTCTGTTCATGAACAACGAGCTATTCTTGAACAATGACTATGTCAATGATCTGTGTAGTGAAGAGGGTGTATCTGAAATCATACCCTATCTTTTGAAGATGTTACCCTTGAGAGAGATCCCTAGAACATCTCGAAGTGACAAGTATGTTGAGACCTTGAGAGAGGACTCTGATAGCATTCATGCATTCCTTACAAAGTGCTGTGACCACGATCCAGATTTGTCTGTTGAAAAAGGCGCTTTGTATGAAGCCTATTGCCGCTATTGTGTGGATACTGGAAGAGAAAGCCACAAAAAGCATGCATTTATGCGCAATATTCGCACCTTGGGCTTTGCAGAGACCCGTGGAGGAAAGAATAGGGACTACATGTGGGCTGGGATAGGATTGAAGAAAGGAGTGTAAGAATGACCAGAAGACCGATCATTGGATATGAAGGATACTACTGGATAGACAAGAATGGCAGAGTGACCAACTCTTCTGGCCATGAAATCAAGCCGTTCGATGTCTCTGGTGGAAAGGCTGTGGGTCTATATAAGTTGGGTCAAAGGGATATCATCCTGCTCAAGGATTTGAAACCACAAGGAGGGCTGTATGAGGACTCTTGATACTCTTAAGATTTCTCTCAAGGTGCTGAAAACTCAAAGCAAGGCAACCCCAAACAAAACTTTTTCCAAAGGTTCAGAAACGATACCTATCGGAGCTGTTGTGAATAGTCTGGAGCGCCTTATTGGTTGGTGTAGTAATGACCTCGATACTGGGGACATGGTACAGGTTGTTCCTTGTGCTAAATGCATACACTACAAACGGTTCAAGAAGAAAAACGTATTCAAAGCAACTGTATTTAGGGCTTGTGAGTTGGATATGCAGCGGAGACAGCCTGATTTCTATTGTAAGGATGGTGATCGAGGATGAAGCAAGAGATAGGCAATATGCAATCTCTTGATCAACCCATCACTGATATAGATGTTGTATTCACTGCCATGTACAATCTAATCTATGAGAAGTTGGAACAGGAGCCTGACAAGGGGATTGTTGTTTGCAAAGGTCAGCCCAACCAGAGAAAGGTCAAATGGAAGAAGGTCCTTGCAATGGCTCACTGTATGGAGGACTACTTTCAACTCCGACTTGAACAAAACAGTTGTAGCTGTTGCGGTGATTGTATCTATTGGAGTAGTATCTCTAAAGCATCACCTCATCTGGGCAAATGCAAGCTCAAAAACAAGTCTCATATACATCAGATGAGCCTATGTAAAAAGTTTGAGAGAAAGGAGTCTCAATGAGTTATCAGTATGCTACAATAGACATTGAGACCACAGGTCTAAACCGATACAAAGACTCTATCACCTGGATAGGTGTAGGATTGGCTGAGTCTGTGGAAGATGATCTGTCAAAAATATTGATCTATGATGCTTCTTCTGAAAATGACTTGAGAAAATTCCGCAATGTAGTGCGTCATATCAAAGAGGCAAGAGCCAAGGTAGTCTGGCAAAACGGAAAATTTGATACTCTGTTCATTGAGCATCACCTGGGTCTCAAGTTACCTATCAGTGAGGATACTATGCTGATGGGTACAGCTTTTGATCTCGTCGCAGAACATGGTTTGAAGTCCATGGCACAACACTATCTGGGTGTTCTTGATTGGGATATCTCCAAGAAAGAGAAGACAGGCGGAGCGCGAGAAACAATTGTACCCTACCTGAGATGCGACGTGAAGTATACATGGCAGCTCTTCCAGTATCTCTACACACATATGACTGAGCGTCAGATGAAGATCTATGAAGACCTGCTGAGACCTGCATATCGTGCCTATCGGGATATTGAGAGGAATGGGCTGTACCTTGACTTGGATACCTTGGCTGATGTCAAGAAAAAGTACAACAAGGAAGAGAAAAAGCTATCAAAAGAGTTGAAGCAGGTTGCAGATATCAACTGGAATAGCTCTGCTCAAGTAGCAACGGTGTTGTTTGAACAGGAGCATATGCCTATCATTAGCAAAACAGCCAAGGGAGTGCCATCAACCGCAGCAGATGTGCTTAAAGAGCTGGCCATGCAAGGCTATGAGACTCCAAAGCTCTTGCTTCAATACAAAGATATTGCTACCCGCAATAAGATGTTCTTGAATCGATGGGAGGATGACTGCTATGAAAGCCGTATACACCCGAACTTCAATCTCACCAACGTGGTATCAGGTAGGACCTCTTGTAATAGCCCAAATCTGCAGCAAGTTCCCAGAACAAAGGACATTAGAGGATTGTTCAGTGGTGCTCCTGGTATGATACTGTTTGAAGCAGACTATTCTCAGCTGGAGCTGCGCATTGCTGCTCACTATGCCAACGAGAAGACTATGCTTCACATTTATCAGAACAATGGCGATATACACACAGAAACTGCAAAACTGTTCACCAATGGTCGTGAACCTACCAAGGAAGAACGCGGAAAAGCAAAAGCAGTAAACTTTGGTTTTTTATACGGCATGCAAGCAAAGAAATTCGTTAAATATGCTCTGGACAGCTATGGTCAGACCTTTACACAAGCTGAAGCTGAACACATCAGAAACCTATTCTTCGCCAAGTATGCTCGTCTTTTGCCTTGGCATAAGGAGCAAGAAGACCTTTGTGATATGCAAGGTGGTGTATCCAATATGTTTGGGCGGTTCAGGAAGCTGCCTTTGATACATTCTGCCAACAAATGGGAGCGTGCCTCTGCTGCTCGCCGTGCCATCAACACTCCAGTTCAAGGCTCAGGCTCAGATCTACTCATCTCTGCGGTCACTCAAATCAACAAGGAGCTCAAAGGAATTGCTTGGATAGGAGCTACTGTTCACGACTCCATAATTGGTGAGTGTCGGATTGAAGACAAGGATCTGGTGGATGAGACTATCCGTAGGATCATGAAGCATCCGAAAGTGTTGGATGACTTTGGGGTGACCTTGAAAGTTCCTCTGGATGTTGATATTGGATGGGGACCTTGGGGAACCCACTAAAATAAAGCGAAAACTGAAGAGAATTAAAGCTACAGTGAGTTTTGTTTGTCAAATCGAACGAATTTGATCAAAAATACGGAAAAATAGGGCTTTACTTTTCAGAGAATATAAGCTATACTATGAAATGTAAGCAGCGAGGAACAGCAACCTCGCCACAATAAAACTTTATTATAAGGAGTGTGTTAAAATGCTGGATCTTAACAAGGGTGATAAGGTAATTCTGAAGGGCTTCACGGGCATCAAGCTCGGCGTGTTCGAGATCAAGAGCACTACCAAGAAGACTCTGACCATCATCAAGGCCAACGGCGATGAGCTGGTCTTTGACAAGAAGACTGGCAAGCAGATCAACGTGGAAGAGGGCAAGGAGAAGTATGCCAACAGCATCATTGAGGATGATGGCAGCTTTGTTCCTCCCACCCGCAAGAAGACCGAGAAGAAGTCCACCAAGGCTGCTCCGGCCAAGAAGAGCAAGAAGCAGCCCGAGCCTGAAGAGGACGATGACGAGGACGATGAGGATGACGAGGAGGAAGAGGAGAAGCCCGCGCCCAAGAAATCCAAGAAGTCCGCAAAGAAGAGCAAGAAGTCTTCTGATGAGGATGAAGACGAAGATGACTTCGAAGAGGTCTGATTTGTCATGGCGGGAGCAATAGCTCCCTCCTTAATGCAGCTGGCTATGGATCCCGGCCATAGACAACGGTGACAAGCCCGTGTAAATGCAGAGTCAAGGAGTATTCCGCGCTCTTTCCTCGTAGTCAACAAGACTACCGCGCGGATCGTAAATGTTGATGGGACAGCTCGAGAGATTCCCATCCGAAGAGGAGAACACCGAGACGTGAGGGTTGTGGGCATGCCACCCGAAGTAGACGACAGTGTTTGGCCAAAGACCTCCAGACCAGTTGACGCAGCCAAGACTGGTCACCTCATCTTTAATGGACAGGAGGTGAGAAATTGTTCATAAGCTATTCTCGTGAAAGCTGCTATCTCCATTGTCCCTATCAGCATTGGTTGAGATATGTACGAAGACTTGAGAAGAAGCGACCTGAAAGACCATTGTATTTTGGTACAGACTTTCATAAGTTGCTGGAACTGAGAAATGACAAAGCTGCTTTGAGAGAAGCCAAGATAGCTATCAAGGATACCTATTATGAGCTCCCTGCTCTGTGGCAAGCTGATCTGGGTGAAAACTATGTAGAAGATTTGTTCACTATCTTCAAAGATTACAGAACAATCTACAAAGATGTGCGTCAACCGCAAGTGACTGAAAAGCCTTTTGAGTTGGAAGTTGGTTCTTACAGAGGAGAACCAATTGTTTTTGTAGGTAAAATTGATGAGCTATATCTTTTGAAGCACAATGGAGTCAAACAGATCATTGTCGGTGAGCACAAAACTTTTACCAATAAACCCAACATGGACGTGCTTATTATGAACACTCAAAAGTGTTTGTATGCAAAAGCCGTTCAATATCTTCGTGGTATTTTACCCGAGCGAGTAAAATGGGACTACATCAAGTCCACTCCGGCAGAGCAGCCAATATGGCTTGAGAAATCCAAACGATTTAGCGAAGCTGCCTCTCGTAAAATCACCCCTATGAGCTGGAAAAGAGCTTGCAAAGAGCACAACATTTTAGATCCAGATGTTTTGAAGAAGGGCGAACGATATGCCGGCAACATACCGGAGTTTTTCTTTCAGGTAGAGCTGGATATTGATCCAGCAATGGTTGATCTGATCTGGGAAGGATACATATATACCGCAAAGCAGATCATCCGCTATGGCGAAACCAATAAAGTACACAACATCACCCGAGATTGTAGCTGGTGCCCCTATCATGACATCTGCTATGCAGAGATGACTGGTGGAGATGTTGAGTATGTTATCGGTAAAGATTTTGTTGAAAAGGAGTGAAACAATGGCACAACAGATGGTGAATGGTTCCCATTATGACGGGAGCAGAACTATCACCAACCGCATGACCAAAGAGTATGCGGTTGTAAATCCTCCCTTTGAGGGAAAGCACAAGAAACCCCAAGATGCTATGTCCATCAAGAAGCGCAAGATGCATTGGGCTCGCAGAAATGCGGAGCTAAGGAGGACTGCTGATGAGGATTCTTGACTCTGCTGTTGATATCAAAGAACTCGGTCAGCGCAACCTGTGGGTGTTGTATGGTAAGTCCAATACTGGCAAGACCTATGTAGCATCTACATTCCCCAAGCCGATGCTGTATATTCAGATCGGTGATGATGGTTCAAATACCATTGCTCATGTTGATGGTATCAAGGCTATCTCCATCGGGTCTGTTGAGGATTTCAAACAGCTTGCTTCTGAGCTTCAGAAAGACAAGAAGTACAAGACCATTGTTGCGGACACTTTCTCTATGGTGGTCAACGAGTGGACCCAGCAAAAGGTCACAACTAAAGGCAAGAAGATGACACAGCAGCTTTGGGGTGACCTGAAGATTGAACAGGAAGAACTCATCAAGTCTATGCATAAGCTGGCAAAAAAGCACATCGTTGTCCTGACTTGCCATGAGAGTACAGACTCTATTGAGGGCATGGAAGATGAGATCTCTCCCGACGTGCGTCCGTCTGTCTCTAAGGGTGCTCGAACTTATCTTGAGGGTATGGCCAACTATGGCATTCATCTCACGAAGGTGTCCAAAGAAGTCATCAAAGGAAACACCACGAAAGAGGTCATTAAATATGCAGCTGATATTGGTCCCAATCCATACTATTGGACCAAGCTGCAGATTGATCCTAGCATCAAAGTCCCTGCACGAATTGTCAATCCCACCTATGACAAGTTTATGGAAGTCATTGGTGCTGTTGAAAACACTTAAATTGAAGGAGAACTATCATGAGCAGAAAAATCAAAGTCAATATGACCGGAGTGGAGAGCTACACTCGTTGTCCCGAGGGTGAGCATCTGGCCAAGCTGAAGAAGATCGAAGAGGGCACTGTTCAAGGCAGCGGTGATGACTGTCTCAAGGCTCAGTTTGAGGTTATCAAGGGTGATGGCAAGGGCTGTTTGGTCTTTGAGACCTTCTCTCTCACAGAAAAGGCTCTTTGGAAGCTGAAGTCCTTCCTTGAGGCTGCTGGCACCAAGGCAGATGGCAAGATGGTGCTGGATCTGGACAAGCTGGAAGGCAAGACCTGTATCATCGATGTCATTCACGATGAGTACAACGGCGTCAAGCGTGCCAAGATCGCTTCGTACATGAAGCCCTCCGAGGTGGAGGATGACGACGATGAAGATGTCGATGATATCGATGAGGATGAGGACGAAGAGGAAGAGACCCCCAAGAAGTCTTCCAAGAAGTCTACCAAGGCTCAGCCCGCAAAGAAGTCCAAGAAGACCGACGAAGATGAGGATGAGGACGAAGACGACGAGGATGACGACGATGAAGACGAAGAGCCGGTGAAGAAATCCTCTAAAAAGTCTTCCAAGAAGGAAGAGAAATCTACCAAGTCCTCTAAGAAAACCAAGAAAGAGGAAGATGACTGGGAAGACGACGAGGACGATGACTGAATATCCATAGAAGGATGGCCACCATCTGACTTGCCATTTTAACACGGGGGAGGGGCAACCCTCCCCCAATAGGGGGCATTGATACCATGATGATTGACTATGGAATTCCTGGGGATTCCAAAGAGCTGCGCAGAAAAATATTCACCGAGTTGATGACTCCAGATCCTCTGACCCAGTATATGGATGGTGAGGACTACCAGCTCATGAGACCATATGTCAAAGCACGTCATCTTGACCTCGAGTCTTGTTTATGGCTGGCTTTTTTGTATGGTACTTCCTACTCGTGTACAACAACGATGCGGTTTTTAGAGGAGTTTCCCACCGTTGCTGATGTAACTCCCAGAAAGATCAAATCCTTCTGGAGAGACCACAAAGAGACTCTCTGGTTTAACCCTGACAAAAAATACCTCAAAAACAATGATCAAGTGATTCCTGCCATTCGATCTATCTGTGAGTTGTCTCATGGGAATATGGTTGAATACCTTGGTCCAAAACTTGAACAAGGCTTTGATGTAACCTATAGCGAAATTGTCAAAAACTGGCGTTTCTTCGGTCCTCACGGAGCATATCTGTTCTTTGATGCTCTCTATGGGATGCAGCCGGAACACTATTCTGATCCTACTCATCTGGATTGGAAGAACTGCGGTCAAACCGTGGTAGAAGGCATGGCACATCTTCTCTGTGACGATACCGCCATTCAAGACAAGAGCTATGATTTGGATCGTTATAACCGGATGGTTGATAGGTTGGCTATCAAATTTGACAAGCCCAAGATCATGATTGAGTCCAATTTGTGCTTTTTCCGCAAGCTATTCAAGGGGACTCGTTATTTGGGATACTATGCTGACCGTCAGCTGACTGAGTGTTTTGCCACAGAAGAAGCCCTTTGGAAGGATTGTCACATTGATGTCTGGAAGCTGCGAATTAAAACTGTTCCCAAGAAGCTCCGAGGAGAAAGTCATGACTGGAAGACTTTCCGCAAAGATCGGTTGAAGTTGTTTTTAACAACTGGAGGTCTGGAATGAGAATGCTGGTGAACATACGTGGATGTAATGGGGCAGGCAAATCTACTATCCCTATGTCCATGATGAGCGATCCTGGTATGTTTGTTCAAGAGTTGCTCTATAGCGATGGTAAACGCATGGCAGCACTCACGGTATTCCCGTCCTATGGTTGGATTGCTTTGGGTACATACTTCAACAAGACTGGTGGTCTTGATGGTATTCGTAACATGGAGTGTACCATAGCAGCTCTATATGCTGCTGTTGGTATGTACCCTGAGTATGACATCATTATGGAGGGTATTCTTTGCAGCACTGTATTCTCCAGCTATGCTGAGCTTTATCATCAAATAGAGCAAAAAGCATCCATGCAGGTGCTCATTATATCTCTTCTTCCTCCTCTCGACGTGTGCCTCGAGCGTATTCAGCAGCGGAATGGGGGTAAACCCATCAAGGAGGATCTCGTAGCAGGAAAGCGACTTTCTGTCGCACGGAGCCACGAAAAATTCAAACAGGAAAACTTTACCTGTGTCAAGGTAGACTCATCTCGAGTCAAAAAGAGCAAGATGCTCACAGCCTTCATGAAGACTGTAGACAAATACAGGAGGTAATTATGGATAAGGTAGAAATTCACAGAGATCTCTGTACAGAGATGCATGCCTTGTATGAGCGGAAAAACGCTGACTATGGAGACAGCTTTTCCCAGCTTCGCAAGCGTTATCCCAACTTTGTGTGTATGAGGTTATTTGACAAGCTCAATCGTCTAGACACCATCATTCAGCCTGGATATGAATGCAAGGTGTCTGATGAGAAAATCGAGGACACCTTGATGGACATTGCCAACTATGCCATCATGGAGTTGACCGAGCGTCGGGCAGAGCGTCCTCAAGGTGGGACTGTTGGAAAAGTAGGATCCTATTGTGACCCTACAAATACAAGCTGCGGCGGTATTGGACGCACAATCCTTACGGGAGGAACTAACTGATGATCACAGTATTTGAAGGGAAGACTGTCAACGATGTTTGGCAGCAGGGCTTTAAGGCTCTTGTAAATCAAGCAGAAGCAGGTATCAAAGATACCTCTCGTGATGGATCTGTCGTTGGTGAGATCCTTGATGCAGCATTCTGTGTGAAGGATCCTACCAGAAACATCGTCACTGACCCAATTCGAAAGATGCCTTTGCGGTATGCCATTGGGGAGCTGCTTTGGTATCTTTCTGGCTCCAATCGCACTGCAGATATCGCTCAGTTTGCTTCCAAGTGGAATGACCTATCGGATGACGGTATCCATGCCAATTCTGCCTATGGTTATCGAATTTTTGAGCGATTTGGCTTTGATCAGTGGGAACACATCAGAGATATGCTCATGAAAGATCCCAACACTCGTCAAGCAGTCATCCATATCAAAGATGCGAGCAATTGTCCTACCAAAGATGTACCCTGTACTGTGTATCTTCAGTTTCTGCTGAGAAATAAACGCCTCAACTTGTCTGTCCATATGCGGTCAAATGACATTTGGATGGGCGTACCTTATGACATGTTCAGCTTCTGTGCTTTACAGATGCTTATGGCAATGGAGATCGGCGTCAAAGTCGGTGAGTACACTCATTATGCTGGCTCGCTCCATCTTTATGAGCGGGACTATCAAACAGCTCAGAAGAATATGGCTCCTCTGTGGGAAACCTCTGAGAGAAAGTGAGTTGGAAGTTGTCATGAGGAATGGATTGATAAAACTCATTGTAAAGGTTCTTGACGAGAACAAAGACCAGCTGGTCTGGGAACATCTGTGCTATGTCCCTGGAGATCTATATCTCACGTTTCTCAAACAGAAAGAGATTGAGCGAGTTGAGATGTCGGACTATTTGTCTATCTGGGCAAAGCGGGATTTCAACATTGATCTTCCCATGACAACAGCCAAGGATATCCTGATCTTGAGAGAACTGATTGTTAACAAATACAGAACAGTGTACCCTCATATGGCTCGCAAGACTGCTACAGATCGTCAAGGTTGGGTCAGGGTATGGGTATCTGACAACATGGACCGAGAAATGCAAAGGAAGTGATACACTATGAGTTGGAAAGACAGTTTGCCCAAAATTGTGGCTGTGGATTTTGATGGGACTCTGGTTGAGGATGACTATCCCAATGTGGGTAGACCGCATCAAGATATGATTGATGCCTGTAAGGCTCTCAAACAGGCTGGAGTCAAACTCATCCTTTGGACAAGCCGAGATAATGATACTCCTGACCGTGCTCTGGATCGTGCTGTAGACTATTGCCGCAGCATCGGGCTTGAGTTTGATGCAGTCAATGAAAACTTGCCTGAGCTCAAGGATATTTTCCAGAATGATACCCGCAAAGTGTACGCTGATCTGTACATTGATGACAAAGCTATCCCCGCAAGACAAAGCCCCTTGTATTGGGCTTATCGTCTTGGTTTATGGTGGAGTGCTGTCAGAAGGGGGTTCTTCCCTGATGGAAAGTGATTTTCAATCCAGGGCTTTACAGTATCTCAATTCATTGCCAGGATGCAGGGCTGAGAATGTTTCTGGAAATGCTATGCAATCAGGGCGTCCGGACATCAATGGATGTCTTTATGGTAGGATGTTCAAGATAGAGTTGAAAATCCCAGACCATAAAAACTCTGCTACCAAAAAGCAAGAACTGGAATTACGAAAATGGTCTGTTGTAGGAGCTGCTGTTGGTGTACTCTATTCCATGGATGCTCTCAAGGTATTTATGGAGTATCTACAAAGATCAACCTTTTCTGATTGCAGGGTAAAAATCACTTTTCCGGAGGAAAACGATTGTGAGTCTTGGTTCCAAATCTGATTTTACATTCAAGACAAAGCCTTGGGCGCATCAGCTCAAGGCTCTTGAATATATGTATCCTCGTGATGCAGCTGCCTTATACACCAAGCCTGGATCTGGCAAAACCAAGATAATGATTGATCTCATCATAAACCGTGGGTTCAAGAGAGTGTTGGTTGTTGCTCCTAAAAAGCCCTGCGATGTATGGGGTCCACAAATTCAGCTTCACTCTGATCTTGATACAAGCAGTATCATTCCTCTACACCACTTGAGTGGGGAACAGAAGAAGAAAACTCTGTTGGCAGCTATGAATGAGCCCAAAGACAAGACCTTGATATTCATCTGCAACTATGACTCTGTATGGAGAACGGATATTGACAAGATTTGGGTATACAAACGATTGGGGCTTGACTGTGTAATCTGTGATGAGAGTCACCGCATCAAGTCCCCCTCAAGCAAATGCTCCCGATTCCTCAGTCGATTGGGCAATGTAGTTCCTCACAGGTATCTGCTGACCGGTACACCGCTTGCTGAAAATCCTATGGATGTGTATGCTCAATACAGATTTCTTGACCCAACAATTTTTGGCACAAACTACTCCTATTTCTGTGAGCAGTATCAGAACATAGATGTGAACTTGAGCGCTCGAGTTGGGTTCCCTATTCTTGACAAGAAACAGCCATACAAGAATTTAGATGCCTTGCGGGAGAAGATGTTCAGCATTGCATTCTACATGGCATCCACAGTCAAGCTTCCCAAAACTACTCGCATGGTTGTGAAAATACCTATGCCAGAGGATCTAGAACAGACCTACAAGGAACTTGTTAAAGAAGGTGCTTTGGAGATGGAAGACGGTTTTATGACCGTCAACAATGCTCTGTCTATGGTGATCAGAAAACAACAGATCACCAGTGGATACTTGCCTTTGGAATACGATGATGGAACAACAAAGCTCAAACGCATCAGCACCTATCGTCGTACATTCCTGTATCAGTTTCTTCAAAAGCTGCCTGAGTCTGAGCCTGTGGTCATATTTGCCAAATTCTCAAAAGACTTGTATTCAATCAGAAAAGTTGCAGAGCGTCTCGGTTGTGGGTATTCTGAAGTCTCTGGCAAAAAGGATACCCTCAAATCTTGGAAGGCAGGTAAAACTAGGATTTTGGGTGTACAGTACACCGCAGGATCTGAGAGCATAGATCTCACCCGAGCTCACCTTTGTATTTTTTACAGTCTTGACCATTCTTTGGGCAAGTATGAACAAGCTCTAGCAAGAGTCCATAGACCAGGACAAGAGAGCGCCTGTATTTATTATCATTTTGTAGCAACTATGTCCTCCGGTCGGACGGTTGATCAAGACATTGTAAAGTGCTGGAAAGACAAGAAAAATTACATAGACCTTGTCATGAGAGGAACCTTGTAAATACAAGGTTCCTCTTTGTTTTGAAAATTTTCTCAAAATTTTTGTAAAAAGGGCTTTACTTTTCCAAAAGAAAGAGTTATAATATGCTTGTAAGTTAAAGAACACCCCTTCTTAAGAGGGTACAAAAGCCGAAAGGCAGGAGGAACAAATAATGAACAACATGATTAAAGTGACTAATTGCAAGGCAACTGTATTTGTTAGCATTCGTGTAACAGGAACTAAAAAGATGTGCGAACTGTTTGATGAGCACGCTTCCGAGAATCCTGAAATCAATCTTACTTACAAGGTCTTCAAGGCTGGCGAAATGCCTCTGGAAGAGCTTCCCAAAGAAATACAAGATGAGGTGAAGAGCATTCTCAGAGCATTCCACTCCTGCACCGTTACCTATGAGCACAGTAAGTTTTCTGTCAGCACTTGTACCTGTATAAGAGCCACCTACGACTGGGACCACTTCGTGGCTGGTACCTACAAGGATGATGAGGTTTACACCCTCGAGGAGCGCCGGCAGAACTACAAAGAAGAGTTCGGATATGCACCTTGCTTCTAATCCCAACTGATGAGAGCTGGACAGCAACCAGCCGAAACCGCCATAAGGCGGTCTTGGGAAGCTCAACTTTAAGGAGGGAACACAATGGGCAAATTCCATATCAGCTGTAGCAAAGAAAATGAGAGCCTTGTGTACAGGGTCTACTTTCAAGGGTGTGTACGGTATTGGTACAAGACCAGTTCCAAAAAGAAAGCAGAGCAATACATTAGAACCATGGAACAGCTCATGAAAGAAGACTCTGGAGAAATTACACCAGTTTGCGGTCTGTAAGGAGGTAACACCATGAGAGAGTACACCGTCAAGAATAACGATTTCACCGAATTCGATATCAATCCTGACCTGACCTTGGACAGAGTTGATCGCAATGACACTCACTATTACACCAGCCACCGTTGCCCCAAGTGTGGCGGAGAGAAGTACATCTCTTACTACAACCATGTTGACGGTGGTGTTTGCTTCCTCTGTGGTGGAACTGGTGTTCATCCCACCAAGGTGGTTGTACGGACTGAAGAGTATGCTGCCAAGCTGGATGCCAAGCGTCTAGAGAAAGCTCGCAAGACTGCTAGTGCTCGGAATGCTGAGTATCTCCGTCGTCAGGGCTTCAGCGCTGATGGCAAGACATGGGTAGTCATGGGTGAGACCTATTCCCGCAAGGATGAGTTGAAAGCTGCTGGTTGTAAATGGAATCCTGAGTTCGGCTGGCACTTTGACCATGAAGTCACTGGTTTTGATACGGTTGTGGTCAGCATTGAAGACAGGATCCCTTCCTGGGATGACTCCGATGACTATACTGACCTCATCGGTCAGTATAGTAACGACGGCACTCTGTACTTCATCCCCTCTGGGTTCATTCAGGACTATGTCAAGTCCCTTCGTGAACAGTATGTAGCTGACCATGCTCCCAAGACCGAGTATTTCGGTAATGTGGGTGATAAGGTGGAGTTGATTCTCACCCTGACCCATATTGGAGGTTATGATACCATGTATGGATTCACTTCCGTGTACACCTTTGCTGATGATGAGGGTCATCAGTTTGTATGGAAGACAGGCTGCTATCTTGATCAATCTGAGGGAAGCAAGGTCACCGTCCGTGGCACCATCAAGGCTCATTCCGAGTATCGGGGAGCGCGGCAAACGGAACTCACTCGGTGTAAGGTGATCTAATCTCGTTCTTTGCGCAGTTTATCCATCCTATTTCGAGTGCTACGGAATAGGGGTGCATAGTTTACACCCTTATTTTAGGAGAGCTCCTCGAGGATTTTAGAACAAAGAGATCTCCCCCGCCATTTCGGCAGGGGAGATTTCAATGTTCAGGATAGGGAATTATGCACTGTTTCTCTTCGCTCCACACGTAGATTTGTTGATTGGGCTCAGGTTTGTCCACGAGAGCAAATTTATCTCGCCCAACTTTTACAAACAACTGTGGCTGCTTTAGCAAATGTTTGCCCCTATCTCTTTGCATTTCTTTTCGTACTCCTCGTGATAGCGATCTTGAAGCATGAACAGATAGTCAGAGCTGTAATCAACAGCTTTCAGCTCAAGACAAAGACGTTCAAGATACTTGAGTTCCATATCTACATCTCTGACAAGATCCTGTACCTTATGGAAGTCTGCAGTATGCCCCCAATTCAAGAGATACATGGCACATTTCTCATACAGGGCTTTGGTGTCAGACTCCCAGGTCTTGTACTGTTCCATTGCTTTCTGTACAGATTGTTTACGAACACCCGAGGGAACTTCCATGCGGTCATACTGATACCAGTCTTCAGGGATGACCTCTACAGGAGGAACACCGTCATTGTACAGCATCCTTCCGTGATGATTGATGTAGTATCTCTTCAAAGCTCTGTGTTCACAAGACTCAGCGAGATACTGGTATTCATGCATGCGTTTGAACCCTCTTAGACCAAGGAAATCAAACAAATCAGCCATTTCATCATGGAACATGAGAGCGGTGATCTGTCGGGTGTTGATGTCAGCAAAAATCTCTTGATAGTCTTTGGGAGCATACTCTGCAAGGGAGATCTTTTTCATTGATGATTCCTCCTCTCAATCTATGCAGAGATTTTGCTCATGCCAATTTGACAGCGCCCACGCAGGTATGGTTCACCGTACCAGCCACACCGCTGATATCAAGAGTGATCAGAGGACGGTTCACGCAGCAGGTAGTCAAGCACAGGTCAGTTTCTATGTGGCTTGTATACACATCCCCAGCCGCTACAGTTTGCTGAGCAATGGCGCAGGGAAGAGCAACCCCGTCTTTGTACAGCTGAAGGATGGCTACACCCGCAGCAGTGGGAGTGTAGGTGACATCGGCGGAAAGATGGTACAGACCAGACTTGTTAACCCGGATACTGGCTGTGTTCAGGGTCATAGAGCACCCGCTGTTTACAACAGGAGTTCCTTCCAGATTCAGAGGAGTCAGAGCAGCCGTGAAAGCCTGAGCGGTGTTATTGTATACCCGGATACAAGATTTTGCGTACTGATTATTCATACAAAAGCTCCTTTCATAGATGGAAGGGGAGAGCGGTGTGCCCTCCCCTTCAAGTTGGGCATAAATATATGCCAGTGTTCAGATGTTAGCAGCCGCAACCGTTGCAGCAACCACAAGTCCCATAGCCATTCGCTGCAGTATAGGGACTGCAAGTGACATAGCTGGGAGTGGGGAAGGGACGCACCGCATTGATGATGGTCTGCGTCTGAGAGATGTTGCCCAGCTGGAGCTGAGCCGCCTGCAGGTTGTCACGCAGTTCCTGAATGGTGTTCTGAGTCATCAGAGCACGAGTGGCATCGCCGTCAGCCTTGATGGCATTGACAATGTCGCAGGTGTTGCGTGCGTTCTCATAGCGCACCGCATCAATGTTTCGGTTGGTTTCGCAGCAGCACTGCTGAGTGGCAAAACGGCTCTCAGCAATGTTGTTGTTCACGCCGTTGAAGCCCTGGCACAGCTGGTTCTGAATACCGTTCATGCCCTGAAGCATCGTGGTGTTCATAGCATAGAAGCCATCGCAGAGACCGTTCTGAACATTGCGGATGCCATTTTCCAGACCCTGAGTGTTCAGACCATCATAGAGCTCAGCACGGGTCAGAGCACCCTGAGCCGCTGCGTTGTTGCCAAAGCCGAAGCCACCGCCGCCCCATGCCAGCAGGAAGAACAGGAAGAACACCCAGACCCAAGTGCCTTCTGCACCACCGAACATGCCGCCATCATTTCTGTTCTGCAGCGCAGCGACATCCGCCACAGACAGTCCACCAGATTCCATACCCATTGTGAATACCTCCTTGTTAAAATTTTATTTCAACCCATGGGAAACTGGGATTGAAACTGAGCCCAAGCCTGATCAAAATCAATGCCTCTCTGTTTACAGAAATTTTTACAGGTCTCTTTGATTTGTTCAGGAGTTTTACCCTCAGCCATCTGCTGAGCTTGCCGAAACATAGGGTTGGCACCAAACTGTTTCATCATAAATCCCATAGGATTCATCATAGCACCCATCATCTGCATCGGATTCATTACTTGATACCTCCTTTGGGAATTTTAGCATCAGATTTGGGAAATCGTTGCTCAAGCAGCTCATTCAGCAAAGACTCAACCTCGGATCGTTTCACATATCCTGAGAGGTCTATAGCAGGAGCAGCTGTCGCCGGAGTAGGCATCATTTCCTGTGGCTGGTCTAGGTTATACTTTTGGAAGATGATGTTACCATCAAGACCCAGCTGTTTGGTGTAGATCTTTCCGTGAGCCTTGTCAGGAAATACAAACAAGGAGCCATCAAAATCAATCATGGCAGCATTTGCTTCCTCTTCATTAGAGACAGGGCGTCCTTTCAGGATAGGAGCAGCAGAAGCAGATGCAGGCGGTGTGGGAGACTGTGGCTGTGGGGTATACCCAGCGAATTGAGGATATTGCGCTTCCATTGCTTGGAGTCTCTGCTGAGCAGACTGCATCATTGGATTTGGATAGGGATAGCCGAACTGTCCATACATAATAGTGTACCTCCATAGTAGATTACCCTGAGTATAATATACTATACCTTTATACAGGATAGGTATACGAAGAGTATACTAAAAGTATAAAAGAATACCCTCTCGCGGTACAAACCACGAAAGGGTATTCTTGTTAGAACAGCTTATTCAGTTTTGATAGAGCTTTGCTGTGTCGTTTCTTGATTGTGATTTCGGCATAGCCCAACATGTCACCGATGTATCTGAAGTCTTTGCCTTTGAGGTAGTGCATGCGAAGAATTTCCTTGTCTTCATCTGTCAGTGTTGATTGTTCAAGGAGATCATCAAATCGGCACAAGCTCGGTATCTCTTTCAGTTTTCTTCTTGTATCAATATGGGCGCTCAATCAGAACACCCCTCATCGATATCTTCCGCAGGTTGGGCAACGAGATTGATTGCCTCCTTTACCGCCGATGTTGGTTTTCCCAGCTGGACTGGATTTTGTAACAGTGGTTCCTTTAGGTGCGTGAGTCCGAGTTGTTGTTCGTGTTACTGTAGTTGTTCTGATTGTCTGTCTCGCCATTTGGTGTTACCTCCTCAGAAGTTCCTTGGACGTAGTTGGCATATTCACCCGCTTGATAGACATTGTTGCCGGATCCTTCTCCTGTGTTCTGGTCAACTTCTGTCGTTGTAGTTGTCACTGTTTCTGTAGTCACAACTCCTTTTTCATACTGAACAAATACGCAAGCAATTGCAAGGTTTATGATAATGCTGATGATGAGGATAATTCGCAGCCAAAAATCCTCTCTGCGTTTGGATTCCAGCATAGCCATGACAATGTGATTGAGAGCAACGCTTTGATCAAGAGCATCTTTTTGCTCACGGAGTTCATTCAGAGAATCGATTGGAGTTTCCCTCATATAGTCAGCTCCTGTCTTTAATGCTTAATTGCTTCGAGCAGCGCGATGAGAACTTGGTTGGTTTTGTTGACATCACCAAGTTCTTTGAACAGGGTATGAATTTTCTCATCATGAGAGTTTACTGTAAGAGCAAGATCTTGATGTCGTGTACCCTGTTGCCGGACTTCTTTCTTGAGTTCCTCAATACCGTTGATTGCTTGATCGATCTTCTGGAGAACTACACCGTCAGCCTTGGCTCTGGCATTCATGCCAGAAACAAAAGTCAAGACCCCGATAAGACAAGCAATCAAGCTGCATATAAACAATACAGTTTCCATTGTTTGTCCTCTCCTAGATGTTGCCAAGTCTATCAAGAACAGTCATGACTCGGCAGAAGTCTTCTGATACGTCCAGATTCCCATCTCCAGTACCTTTGAGAGCACCCTTGTTGATGAGTTTCTGAATGCTGGGCTGATATGCTTTTGGGATGTCTGCAAAAGTCTTGTATACTACCACTTCATCTTCATCCTCCTTCCTGTTGTATTCTCTGCCATCAATAACCCAATACAGAGCAGCCTCATTTCTGAAAGTATCAAGATCCCCAAGAATTCTTTCAGGTTTGGTACTTGCTGGATCATTGATATGCACCTTGTCATCAGCCCACCACACTACAACGAAATGGCCACCTGAAGTCCACAACCCCTTTTTCATGAGAGTGATGAGATAGTATCCTTCTTTGAGAAGGTTCAAGGCTTTGTCATGGATAGGGTTGTCGTGTTGGTGATAGATTTTGTTGGAATTGAGCTGATAGCAATGGATGCCAAAATAGGAAAACTGCGGTACAAAGTATGAATAGTATGTACCCTGATTCAGAGCTTTGTATCCATGCCGCATAGCCCAGTTGCAAGCATCTATAGGAGTAAATGTTTTACCTGTTAGAGTTTCAATGAGCATGGCAGCAGCAGTTGGACCGCAACCGGATTCTCCGATGGTGGAATTCTCTCCTTGAACCGCGTATTTGCGTTTTGCCCATCGAGGATCTGTTTGAAGATAGGATACAGGTCTTTTATTCATATTCGTTCTCCTTTGACTATTATACTCCTAGTTATCGGAAAAGTAAAGGCTTAATTTTCACTGATATTTAGGAGTCCTCATGTTGTTACCTCTGTTGCACTGATAGCTCCAGTATCGTTCACTGTCAGTTTGAATTTTTTCGTGCTACCTGCCGTCGAGGAGGGGATGATGATCCCATCATCAGTGATGCGCTGGAGCCGCGCGTCGATCTCCTCGCCGGAGTATTGGGAGACATAATAGTCGTCTGGCATAAAGATCCCTCCTTATACAATAAATCGTTTGTCTAATCGTTCGAGCACCGACTTGCCGTTCTTGTCTTTGAGCCAGCCCGCACTGAGGGGCTTTAGCTTCCGATAATAGATGATGATGCAGCCGTCACCTGCCTCGCCGCCGACCGAGCCAAGACCGCCTGTGCCAACTCCACGGGTGTTAGCTTGCGTCTTCTGCGTCATGGTGCTGGATGTTGTTTTGCCGGTTGCCGAATAGCCGCCGCAGCCGCCCGCACCGCCGCCGTGTCCACCGCGCCCACCCTTGCCATAGGCACTCGGTTTTTTGGGAGCTGTCGCTGCATTCGCACCATTGACCGGATAGCCGGGACTTGCGTAGGCATACATATATTTCGGATTTCCTTCTTTCCCTGCGGTCGACCTGCAACCTGCCGCGCTGCCATCCGATCCATTTGCGCCGACCGCTGCACCGGAAGGACCAGAGCAAGACGCAGAGCATTCAACCGCGCCGTGGCTCAGATCCCCGTCAGCACTTGCGCCATCGCCTGTACCGTAAATTTGCTGAGTGTTGTTATAGAGCAGCCATGCGCCGCTCTTCCAGACCTTGCCGTCCTCGTCCACCACGTCGGTTGCCTCCGCGATACCTTGCCCGACGTAGAGACAGCCACTCACGGTCGGATTTGGGTACGCGCTGACATCTGAGCAGCCACCGCTGTCGCCGCCTGCGATACCGCTGTCGCCCTTTGCTGCAAACACCTCGCCGGTCACGGGGTCGGTGTAGCCGATATTGCTGGAGGAGCCGCTGTCGCTGGACGAGCCGCCCATCGTGGTCGCTGTACCGTTTGAGCCTTCGGCTCCGTCCGTGGTCGCGCCCGTGCCCGCTGCGCCGCAGGAATAGGCAATGCTCTCGCCCGGTGTGGCGTCGTTGACCGTCTCGACCAGTACCTTTCCGCCGACACCGCCCTCGCCGCCGACACCGCCCTTGGAGATTGCACCGGGGAGGTAGCCCGACCAGTTGTATCGTGTATACATGCCCTCTGACCAGGACGCCGTTCGCTGCTTGCCGTCCTCGCCCTTACCGCCGTGCTTGCCGCCCTGCCCGCCGCCGATAAGCACTCTGGTGTAGGTGGTCACACCTTCCGGCACGGTCCAAGTGCCGGAGCCAGTGAGCAGCACGCGTTCGTCAAAATACTCCGATGATTCCGGCTGAGGGGGCAGAAAGCCGACGAGGGCTTTCGTGTTGGCTTCAAGAATACCAGAGATGGAAATTTCTCTCTCACTCAGACAAGCAGAAACAAGAGTTTTATCCCAAGGATGATACAAGTTGACGACATGACCAACCTGTTCTTGACTGACATCAACAATTCCATTGATTTGTTCTCTGTGCTTGTAATAGCTGACTAGTCTATCTGTAACAGCTGCAGAGTTTACCAAGGATACCAGAGTGGCTCCATCTACAAACAAAACATTTTCTTCTACTCCAACAGAAACAGGTCTCTGAATGACTCGTGTGGAATGAAGATACCCTTTACCAGTCAGAGTTCCAGTTCCTGCAGAGAGTATTGCATAGTTTGTTCCAGACTCCAGAATTGTAAACCCTGTAGCAGATAAGTCATGAATAGGCTCCGAAAAAACAACAAGGTCATTGGCTTGAGCTGTACCATTGAATAGGGTGACCTCTTTTGTATCTGGGATGTATCCATGTTCCACAACTTCAACAGCGCTTATCGGGTCAAGGTATTCTACATTGCAATTTTGAGAGGATATTCTATTTGCTCCAATTGTACTAGCAGTTCCATCCCACAACTTTTCCACACGCAGCACACCGTTCTCGTCAGTGCCGAGCCATGCTCCAATGGCAAATAGAACTTGTACAAGATTATCTCTTGCGCTAGTTGTAACACCATCAGCATAGGGTAAATACCCATAAAGGGCAATTTTAGCATATACAGTCTCTACAGTAACAGGTACAGAGCCACAAATTTCTTGAACTACTGTGGCCACAGACTCGCCAGTGTAGATACCACCTATATGTTTCATTTGCAAGAGTCTGCCCAAGGCACTCAATCCGTACAAAGTATAATCATTTGGACCAACCCGTTTAACAGACTGAAGATAGAAGATACCTTTACGCTTTCCATCTCTGAAATACTCAACTTTGTCGTTCTTCTTGTATTTCAAGATAGAGGTATCACTGCTGATCACTGTGATAGACAGACTGTTAGCTTCAAGGGAATCTGATTTCAGTTCTTTCACTTCATACAAGGTGCCAGACGGCACCTGTATGGAAGTGTTCTCAGCGTATACCACGCCTTTGAATTTGATTGTGTTTGTACTCATGTTATTTCTCCGTCAGTGTCAAGCTGATACCTCTGAACCAGTGTATCCCTGTGGAAGAATCAATGACATATTTTGCAGAAGACAAAGGCTCTACAATGAATGTAGATGTTTTAGAGGCAGCTGTCTGCAAATCAAAGTAAGTTACAGAGACATAAGCAGGAGAAATAGCTTCTACAAGAGATTGGAGTTGATTGTGATTCAACGGTATGAGAGTCACAGAGATTTGAACTTTTCTTGCAAGCAAGTCAACTATTCTGTCTCCGCTCAGCATCACCTTGGTATTTGGTCCTTCTCGGTCAACATACCCAATCTCATACCCAAGATCTTCATCTACCCAGTCTTTGATATCAAGAGTCCCTATTGTCAAGGGTAAAGCCATGTTCTACACCCCCTCATCTTCCTACAAGAATAGTTCCTCTACGAGTGTTCTCGTCCGCATTGTACTTGAACATCTTTCTCGCAAGAGTAGTACCATCCAACTCCACATTAAGATTGATGGTTTGTTCAGCTCTCTGAGGTTGAACTGCAGCCATCTGAGCAGTCTGTTGTTTGGTGTTAATAGACTCGCCTTCATGCACCTTGACAAGCATGTCCCTCGGTACATAATCAAGTCCAGAAGCATAGGATCCTTTGGAAGACTCAGAGAATTTTCCTGCTTCTTTACCCCAGCTAGAAGCCTGATCTGCGATCCAGTTGACTGCATCAGTCACCCAGCTCGTGATATCGGTCCAAACAGATTTGAGACCATCCCAGAAGCTGGTGAACAGATCTCTACCTGCTTGATAAAGCCTTTCCACAAGACTCAACAAGGCATTGATAGGATCTTCCTTGACTTCCTCTATCCAAGCCTTAATTTCTTCCCAGACTTCTGTAAAGCCATCTTTGATCCTGTTAAAAGCAGCTTTAGCTGATTCCCAGAGGGCTTGACCGGAGTCAACAATGACTTTTCCAATCAGCATCAAGAAATCTGTAGCAAGCCTTATAATAGCTTCCCAAATCGTGGAGAAGATATCCTTGACTGCTTCCCAAGCAGCTTCCCAGTCTCCAGAGAAGATCGCTGCCCAGAACTTGAAGAGGTCAGAAATAACCGCAAGAGCAGTTTCAAACACGATCTTGATAGCATCCCAAACAACCTTGGCAATGTCCTGAATATGAAGGAAATTGCTGTTCCAAAGACCTACAATGAAATCCCAGGCAGTACTGATGATACTCTTGATGGACTCAAAGATCTCAGCTGTGTATTCCCTGATGTTGCCAAAGTCAGTAACCCAAGCAGCAACTAGGGCAGCAACTGCTGCAATGACTATCCCAAGAGGTCCAGTCAAAGCAGTGAATACTGCAGCAAGTCCGCCAGCTCCACCAATCAAACCGATTATAGCAGAGATAGCCATAGCCAGTTTGCCAAGTATTACCAAGACAGGACCAATCACAGCAACTATTGTAGCGATAGTGATGATGGTCTTTTTTGTACCCTCGTCAAGACTATTCAACCAATTCAAGCCCTCTTTAAGCCAATCCACAAACTGTTGGACATAGGGTAACAACAGCTCTCCAAAAGAAATGCCAACCTCTACAAGAGTGTTTTTGAACATGCTCAATCTACTCTCAAAGGTGTCATATCTCTTTTCTGCCTCATTGGTCAGAGCAGTATTCTCTTCCCAAGCAGTATTTGCTGTTTGAAGAGCATCAGACAGCTGCTCCGAGGCAAGACCCAAGGCTTTGAGCATGTTGGCTTGACGGATACCGCTCAAACCCAGCTCATCCAACACTAGGGTTGTGCTCTCCCCCTTTTCATCGAGCTGTCCAATGCCTTTGATGAACGCTTGCAGAGCAGTGATAGGAGTCGTCTCCCAGGCATGGGCAAACTCAAAGGAGCTCATCCCTGCTACATCAGCAAAGGCTCGTAAATCGTCTCCACCCTTGGCCACAGCTTTTTCAATGGCATCAAAGGTCTGTACCATAGCAGTGCCACCAGCTTCAGCTTGAATACCTACTGAAGACATAGCCGCGGCCAAAGCCATTGTTTCAGCCTCAGTAAATCCTGCAATCTTCGCTCCAGAAGCAAGACGAGTTGTCATTTCAACAATCTCAGACTCGGTTGTTGCAAAGTTATTGCCCAGATCAACTACAGTTGCACCAAAGTTGGAGACTTGTTCATTGGCTGTACCAAAGATGTTCATGACCCGAGCAATACTGACTGCAGCTTCCTCAGAAGAGAGGTTTGTCGAATCACCCATCATGATCATGGTCTTGGTAAACTGGGTCAGGCTATCTACTCCTCGAATACCTAACTGACCAGCCATTTCCATGACACCTGCGATTTCAGACGCCGATTGAGGCATGACTTCGCTCATGTCAAGGATATTTTGTCTCAGCTGCTCATATTCTTCCTCTGTTGCATCTACGGTTTTACGAACACCAGTAAATGCGCTTTCAAAGTCAGAAGCAGCTGCTACGGCAGCAGTACCTATACCAACAAGTGGTAGTGTCACGGATTTGGTGAGACTTGACCCAACAGAAGTCAGTGCACTACCCATGGCGCCAAATTTGTCACCAACAGTAGAGGACTCAGCTTCAAAGGTCTTCATTGATTTCAAGGCTTTGTTGAAGCCTGATTCAAATCCTGATGCATCAAGCAACAGATAGCCTACAGCAGAGCCAACATCAATCATGTTCTCACCCCCTTATTCATATTGAGCATAGATATCGGAAAAACTGGAATACTGCCTATGAAATACTATTTCTTCGCCAGCATCCAGTTTTCCCATGATGAATGCACAGGCTTCATCCAAGCAGTATGCAGTGTATTCATCCTTTATTGATAGTAGCTCAGACGGTGTCTTTCTGTACCTCTGAGACATTGACAGAAGGTTCATTATTTCTGGGCTTGTCACGAAAGGATTCCAGAGCCTTGACGCCCTTCTGTGCATAGTTGAATACGAACATGTACTGTTCATCTGTCAGCTCAATGCCGAACTCCTGGATCTGCTTGTAAGTCGGCTCAAGGAAGCAGGCATCGCACACGATGTCAAGGATATCCCAAATCCCCTTCAGAGCGCTAGGATCTTTTTCTGAAATCCCTTTGCCAAGGAACAAAGAGTTTGCTTTGGTCAGAAGAGAATTGGGAATCTTTCCGGACTTGGCCAAAGCAAGCATAGAGGGTCTTTTGAGACGAGCCACAAAAGGCTGACCCTCGGCGAAATCAGGCAGGTTGACGACCTGTCCCTGAGAATACTGAGCGAGCTGCTCAATGCTTGTAATGTTATTCATAATGTCCTCCTTGTTTTATGTTCAGGCAGTCACCGCAGGAAGCTCATCAAGATAGTTGATCTTGTAAGGAGCTTCGTTGTTGTTGGGGGCAGAATTGATGGTGTACTCAGGAGCACGGAAAACATCATCCTCGCTGGCGAGAGAGATGGGAATACCCTGACAGTTGGGATAGGAGATCTTTTCGTAGCCCGTAATAATACCAGCAGCGTTGTAGATGGCAGAGTAGGCATTCAGGGTAAAGATACTGCCCTTTTCCGTGGAACCAGCCACAGGGGGAGTGTAGGAGCTCACACCAAAGCCCTTATCTTCATCACCCTCTGCAGTGTGCTCACTCGTGGTCCAATACTTGATCGTACCGCCCTGAAGAATCTTTACAAGCTCAGGGTTGAACACATTGTCTGTCAGGGTGATGGTGTTACCCGTGAGAGTGGTTCTGCTGGGTTTCTGCGCAATCAGAGCACCCTTTACGATGAGCTTGATTGCATCCTGTGTATCTGTCTGCGGATTGACCGCAATCTTGGAAGCAGTGTTGAGAGCGATCTCCGTAGCACCACTCCCAGCAGGAGTAACCGTGACCAAAGATACATCAATGGTCGGAATTTCATGGCCCTTTTTCGTTGCCATAGTTGTACCTCCTTAAACAATTTGTTTGAAGTTCTTGTACTGTACGCTGATCATGTGACCCTTTACTGAGTCATCATAATAGGGTTGAGTCTCACTGTAGGTTGGCTTGATCATGGGAACCAAGCCCTTCATGGACTCTTTGACAGAGTTTACAAATTCCTCAATTGTGCTGAATTCCTCTTTGGGAATGTAGCACATCAAGTCATAGTAGGCGATTGTGCTTGAATAGTTGAGGTATTTTGAGGTCGTGGCGTCCCTGATAACAATATAGGGCTTTGTACATTCTCCCTGATGTTGAGCGGGAAAATACACATCAAACCCATCTGCTTTCAGGCGCTTGTAGATGTCTTGAATTCTTGTTTTTTCCATTTAACTCATCCTCTCAAGAAGATTTTCAAAGCCCCTCATGATGTCATTGGAATTGGCCAGAATAGTAGGCTGTATAATTGCAAACCGTTTTTCATGAGCCAATTCAAGCCAGATACCGTAGTCAACTCCGTGGGACAAAGTGAGCCTATAGACACTGGATTGTTTAGTGACATCGCAGGTGAGCCGTTGTCTTGCATGTCCTGTTCGGTCTGTCCAGGGTCTATTTGCTCTTGCATATCCTTGAAGTTTTTGAGCCGAGGTCTCAGCATATGCCCAGATAGCAGCATCTGCTTTATCCTCAAACTTGGTCAATCCTTCAAGAAGATTCGAGGGATCCAGTTTGAAGCCCCTAGCCATCCTGGATCTCCTCAATAGAGATGTCAGCAGCCACATTTGCCTCTGAAAGATTTTTGATCTCACCGATCTTGTATCTCTTCCCATTGTAGGTGAGAACATAGTCATGAGATAGGAGCTTTGCATTTGTCCAGAGACAAAGGATCATGGGAGAGGGCTTTTTGCGAACTGTAGACCCCTCTGTAGCAGACTTCTGAAGATAGGAAGTTGTTTCGTGATATACCCCCTTGAATGTTATAGTGGATATGGCCACCCCATTGGGCTCTCCGAAATCATTCTTGCCTTCCTGTTTGAATACGAACCATTCACCCTGAGTGTTGATGAGACGTTTGACTTTGTTATGTTGAAATGCTGCTGACTGCAAATCAAATGCCCCCTTTCAACACACCAGAGTGATAGGTTCTGTATCTCAAAGCTAGTCTGCGGAAGTATTTTGAGCTATCAGCTGCGTTCAACCCCGAAACAGACAAGGTTGTATCCTCGGCTTTGATAAGCAGACATTGGTATGCTGTCTGGTTGTAATCTCCGCCGTTTTCTTTCAGATAGAAAGCCAGCTGCTCATCAGTGAAGAATGGAATATCATCCTCTCTGAGTACAATCTTCAGGTCATCCAAGCTGCTCATGTTACACCTCAGTTCTTCAGATGTTCACGGATGAGTGCGCGAAGTTCTCTCTTGGAACGGATACCCTTATGGTCAATGTCAAGCTGATCAGCATAGGCTTCCAGGTCATCAAAGCCCATCTCACTCAGAGGAGTTTCAGAATAATCGCGTTCCTCTTCAGATTCCTCGTCCTCATCATCGTCCTCATCAGACGCGTTGTCAGTTTCTTCATCCTCGGCTTCGTCATCATCTTTAGGGGTGAGGGGAGGGATGCCGTCCCCCGAATCGGCATCCCTATAACCCTCATCAGAAGGAGAAGCGTTCACGATAGAGAAACCAGCAGGCTTGAACATCAGCTCAAAAGCAGATTTGGATACTCGAACAGTAGTCCGACCATTTGTAATCGTTACCATCATGCTGGTTTCCTCCTTTACTCAGGACTTGATGACATCCAGGATGTAGACGCTGTCAGCAGCCTCAAAGGAGGGCAGGCAGATCATGGTGACCTTGGTCTCAACATTGACCGGATCAGCCTTTTCGATGGTGGTCACAGCTACACCGAGGTCGGTGATGGAAACATTGGCAACCTTGCCGCCCATCAGGTCGGACTCTTCCGGAGTGGTGCCGAACCAAGTGTTGCCCAGAGTACCCTCGGGGAACAGAGTCACGACATCATCAGGAACGAACTGAGCCGCATTGCCGGCATCGTTTTTGTAACGCTTGCCATAGACGATCAGTTCAAGACCGAGCTCATCCATCAGATACTGACTCAGACGGGCATCGCTGAGAGCAGTAACCTCACCGTTGGACAGGACGAAGATGGACTTGATGATCTTCTGGTTGACACGGAGATAGCCCCAAGTCTTGCGGGTGCAAACACCGCGAGTCGGGCGCACGCCAGTATCGTCCTCGATCTTGTCCATGGCAGTGCGCATGTCCTCGACGGGGTCAGAGGTCGTGGTGCTCCAGGAAACAGCCACCTCAGACTTGTGATCCGTAGGCAGACCATAGTCATAGCTGTAGGACTGGCCATTCGCGGTGACAGCGATGGCACCAGTGGTCAGAGCCATCATACGCATCTGCTCACGACGAGCACGAGCGCCCTCAAGGAGATGGATCTCATCGGCAAAGACGCGGTTCATGACAGAGTCAATGTACGCCTGATTGCCGGTCTCGAGGACCATGTTGAGCTGCTGACGAAGCTCTTCATCGATGTAAGTGCTCTCCTTGAAGAAGGGCATCTCGGTCTCCAGCTTGTCAAAGCCGATACGAGGACGCGGAACAGCACCGACATCAAATGCAGAGGGCTTGAGAACGACGGGAAGACCATTGGCACCCTTGATCCAGCTGAGCTTCAGACCCAGCTTCTTGTCAGCGGGGAACAGTTCCTCGCCGAGATAGGGAGGCATATCCTGAACATGAGTTTCCCAATAGGCAGTCAGTTCAGGAGCCTTGACGAGATCAAAAATAGACATCTTGTAATTCTCCTTTCTTTCTTGCTTACTTCAGGAACTTGATGGAAGGCATCTCGCTCTGACGAGTTGCCGTGATCAGAGCCGCAGTGGTGCTGTCAACCTTGTTCAGATCAACAAAGCCCCAAATGAGCAGAGTGCCGTTGGTGTCACCCTCGGTCACATCCACGTCATGCAGCAGGACACCCGTAGCAGGCTTGCCATTGGAAGCACCAGACTCAGCCGTGTTGTCTACAGCCTTCACAAAGGCAGTGGTGCGAGCAGTGAGATTACCGCTCAGGGGAGTACCCGCAGGAACGATCTTGCGACCATTACGGGTGACGGAATAACCGTCATCAACGACGATGCTGACAGAGACCTGATTCTGGACATCAAACAGAATCTGAACAGGGGCAGCACCAGTCGTCTTGGTGATACCAGTTTTGTTAAACATGTGTTCTTTTCCTCCTTGTTAGTTTTTGAAATAGGAACTTTTGACAGTGTGCTTGCTGGCTTCAGCCAGTCTCTTGCCGAGACCATCGCTACCAGAGCCAGTATTGCGCTTGGGATTGTTAGGATTGCCAGTCCCAGAACCACCCTTGTTCTCTTCACCGAAGAAGGACGGATACTTGGTCTTGAGCTCCGCCAACACCTTATCGATGGTATTGGTTTCACTCACCTTGCTCAGAGCCAGTGTGATGATGTCATCCACGGAATCGGGATTTACACCAGCCTTGAGTGCGGAGACCTGCATCTCCAGCCGAGCAGTCTTCTGCTTTTCTGCAGACAGATTGGTTTCGGCAGTCTTCTTGGCTTCAGCATCCAGCTGAGCCTGAGTCTTGCCAGAATCGAGAATTTTCTTGGTCTCAGCCAAAACATCCTCGTATTTCTGACCGTCTTTGACCTCAATGCCCAGAGCAGAGAAGATAGCCTGACGAGCAGTGCGCTTCTCGTTAGCCATCATGCCATTGATCTGCTCCTGTGTGTAGGTCTTGCCCTCCGGTTGCTGCTGGCTTTGGTTCTGTCCCTGCTGATTTTGAGCGCCATCAGGATTGCCGCCTTGACCATCGCCCTGATTGCCCGCATCTGGATCAGCAAAGAACTGAAGACCAATGCACTTGAGATTGCTGAGATAGTTCTGTTTCATGGTTTTCCTCCTTATAAATCCATGTTCATCGCACATGGTAGCGATAGTCCAGTCGTTCTTTACCCGCTTCGCTCTGGTAGAAAGCGCCATCAAACTTCTCGGCCAGCATGCGGCGTTTGAAGTCTAATTTATTGTTAAGTCGCTGGATCTGCATTTCCAGCTTTGAAGGACAGGGCTTGCCTTTGCTGGCATACCCCCTCTTGCGCATGTACAACCATTTCAGGCGTTCAAGGATCTCATTCGTCTCCCAGTCATCCAGCACCACAGGATACGACTTGCCGCAGTGCGGGCAGGAGAGAAGTGTGACATAGGTATTGTATTCAACACCCTCCAACTCAAGCACGAGCTTCTTTTCCTGAAGCATACTCGGAGTGAGCTGAATTGCCTTATGGCAGAGGTCACACGTGGTTGTGTTTGTCATCATAATGATACCTCCAATGAATTATACCCTCCGTATATTTTCACGTATATTATACTATAAGTATTCTAAAAAGTAAAGCCCTTTTTTCGAGGGCTTTACAAGGAACTGAAAAATATTTTAGATATGAGTGCAGATAAAATCAGTGATCTTTTCTAGCTCTGCCGTAGTGTCCTCCTCGAGGACGGAGAGCCACTCGGAAGGGATGGCTGTGTAACCGTACCGAGCACCCGCTAGACCACCGGAGAGCGCAGCGATAGTGTCTGCGTCACCGCCGTCATTCACTGCCCCTAAAATAGCTTTACGGAAGGAATCCTTTTGAGCCCAGTAGATAGCATTACTCAGGGTATACTCCACGTGTCCCTTCGGCTCAACATGTCTATAGATAGGGACTGAACGATCCCGCAGGTAGTCATTCACTGCCCAATAATAGATGTCAATTGCAGAACAACATGTGCTATTGGAGTGTGTCAGATTAGACTGTTGCCAAGCTGTATACCGATCTCCCAAAAGGCAAGGAACAAGACAGCGCATGAGACCGCCGTTGCCAAGATCCTCTCTGTATACATCGCATTGATGCTTCTGGTTACATGAGATCCACTCTTTCCAAGGCTTGCCACGATTAGCATAGATAGACCGCATGCAGGTTGTACCCACATCAATGGGTCCGGATTCCAGCCATTCAACGAAGTTTTCGCTGATTTGTTGAATGATGGCATCTGTAGTGCCCCAATGCTCCATCATGGCTCGTGCCACACAAAGCATCATCTGAGTGTCATCAGTGACTTTGCCTGCCTTGAGGTTGAGCCAGCCCCCGCCTATGATTTGGTCTACCCTTCCATACTTGAGTTTGATGCTTTTGGCACTCATGAATTCTGTGGTTGCCCCCATGGCATCGCCAATAGCAAATCCAAACAGGGATCCCCTGACTTTATCCTTTAGGTTGGTATTCATTACAGTCTCCTCCCTTCAGAACAGTATTCGGCTTGTTGTGATACTTCTTGCACCTAGAGGTATTGCCATAGACTTGTCTGTCTGAAAGCACAAACTTACAATCTTTACAAACAAGATCCTTGTTGGTAATGCGTACACAAGTTTGTGCTTCAGATTCAATACGATTTTTCATGCTCATAGATACTACTCCTTTCTTTGTATAGAGTTCTCCAAGGGTATTATACTCTTGTTCTTTGAAAAAGTAAAGCCTTATTTTTACAAAATCAAGAAATAATTTCCATAAACATGCGAATATGGGAACTCATATGTCTATCGGACTCTTCAATCCTCAGCACTTTTACTCGAGTACCAGCATTCAAAAGTGTTTCTCCTTCATCTGTACCAAACTTTGAAATGCCCATGATTGATGATCCCTGAGTGCCTTTAGGAGCATAAAAAACTATCTCAACCTCATCAGAAAATCCTTTGTCCCAAAGTGAAGATGTACTTGTAAATCCTTTGTATTCACCCACAAGACCGGAATATCTCTTGTTCAGCTCTGCTACAGAGAGTTGTTCTAACATAGCCTTGTTGGCTTTGAAATCTCCACCGATCAACCCTGCCAAATCTCCAAGGTCTGTACCACGCCGCAGCACCATCCCCTTGGTAAAAGCAGATTTGCTCAAGGCTTGTTGTGCTTGTTGTATCCTTGACAAGTCATCCCTATACAGGTCTTTTGTGTCACCAGTTCTGAGATACTGATTCCAACGCCTAAAAGCATTTCCAGTGTAGGTTCTCAAGGCATCTTTCTCAACGCCTTCAAATTTCTTGAAGGCTTCCTCTTCAAGAGCAAGCATTTCATCAAGCTCAACTTGCTCTATCATGCTGATCCATTGATCTGCAGGAGGAGTATTACCACCAGTGTTGTTCATCTGAGTATCCCTTTGAACATTGGCCAGCTTGTTTGGATCAACACCAAGGCTTTCCATCCAAGCATCAATCTCTGGGTCAGCGTTTCCTGTAGCCCAATCTCCCAATCGATTGCTGATGCCTATCAGATTATCACTCAAAGCTGCCTCAAAGGTACACATCCCGTTAGGATGGTCAAGCGGGAGCTTATCTTTAGGATAGTGTTGACCATTCCGCTCTGCACAGATTTCACACATGCGCTCACCACCGGATGCCAACCAAACATACTCCTCAACAAACGGATTGTTCTGTGTCGTCTGTACAAAGGCTTGCTGATAAGCATGGGAGACCATAGTGCGTGCAAGCCGTTGAGCAGAATAGTCAACTTTGCGTCTGGTCCCAGGGTAAACCTTGTTCCAATCCCATTCTTTCTTGGCACTGGGATTGAGGTATTTCTCCAAGTCCTTGGCAATATCATAAGCGCTCCTGTTGGCAGCAATACCCTCAGCCACTACAGTGTTGATGTCGTACTGAATCTTCATGTGGTCTTTCCAGAGAGCACGGCTCAGTGACCACTTACCCTCATAGAGCTGACCAGTTGCCACCGTTTTGACAATCTCAGTCGGGACTTTGGAGTAAGCACCCTCAATAGTAAGACCGACTTTCTCGAGAAACTTTTGATTATCATCAGCAACAGCTTGAGCAGCTGACTTCATGTTTTCCCTGATCTCACCCTTGAGAGCTTGCTCGGCAGCAGTAAGTTGTGTTTTAAGTTCCTTCTTGAGCTTGTTAAGCTCGGACTTGTATAAAGGAGAGGACGGTGTGTTAGGCAAAGACCTCGCCTTTCTACCAACAGATAGAGCAGCATTCTTGTAGATTTGGGCAATGTGTTTCTGCTGCTTTTGAGTCAGGCTCACTCTTGCCTGTTGTGCTGTATTCAAGTTGAGCTTTGCCATAATGACCTCCTACCGGATGGGCTTGATAAGCATGGCCAGCGCTACGAATGCTAATCTACCCATTGATGTACTCTCTTTCATCAGAATAGAGCGGGGGCTAGCCCCCGCTCTGCTCACTTGTTCAGCTCCGCGAGCTTCGCTGCAATATCGTCCGGGATGTGGCACTTCTCCTGCTTGACGCAGTAGCCGTCCTCATCGTAGGTGAGCTTGTACTGCGGCAGGACGTAGATCTCCGTTCCGGCGCGGGAAATATCGCGCGCCATAACGGGCTGCTTGATGCTGTTCCTGATGCCCGCGCTCTCGCTCAGACCGTAGGGGATGTCCGTGACCTCGATGGGTCTGCCGTCGGATGCGATTCTCTTGTAAGTAGCCATTGTGTTTCTCCTTTTCTTTGTTCAAATTTTATTTATCATCGGCGTATTTTTCGCCGGTGATCTCCTTGATGCTGGATTAAAAACAGAAGCCGAAGGGCACACCTTCAGGCTTGTCCGCATCGTTGTATTCGCCTTCGCCTTCGCCGTCGGCAAGGACCATGCAGAAATACAATGGTTCGTCGCCAGCTTCGCTGCCAGCCGGAGAGCGCTCCCACCAGTTGTTCGGATAGCCGTAGTAGTTCTTTACCTTACTGTTGCCCGCCTTGTAGTAGGCGTACTGACTGCCCTCGCTGGGTTCGGAAAAGGTGCGTCTGCCGAAAATCTCGATCTCGCTCAGCAGAAACAGCTTGTCCGCCGTGGTGTTGATGGTGGCACTCAGATTGCCCGCCGAGGTCCACTTGTTCACCTCCCGGATGCCGTTCTGCACCTCCGTTGGCATCTTGCTTAGAATGGTAGGCAGATGCGTCTGTCGCATGGCGCAGCTCGTCCAGCCTCCTACGTTGGTGGAAGTATCGTTCATTGCATATAAATCATCGTAGCAGTCATGCAGTTGGAAGGTCAGTGGTGCTTTCCCAGAACCATCAGCATAATTGTCATGGCCTTTACCAATGATGTCGATAACATAAGCCGTTCCGTTAATCGTCATGGCTTTTTGGCTGCCCACTGTCCAAGTCTCCGGCACTTCTTTGTTTTGGCAGGCTTTTATGATCTTGGCCCATGTATTATTGGCGAAAACAGGGGCATACTGGTTCTGTTTTCTGGGTGGAATCCAAAACATCACTGCACCTCCTGCACCACGATGTTGACCGTGATATCCGCCGTGGGAACCGTGTCTGCCCGGAGAGTTACGGTGTTCGCCGCCTGTGCTACGGGGACAATGCCCGCTTCCAGATAGGCGTCAATGGCCGCTTCTGTGGTCTGTGTGACCCAGATGACTTGCTTGCTGGTGTCCGCCAGCACCCCCGGCACGGTGACGGTCTGCTTCTTGGTGCTGGAATCCCACCCGGCAGCCGTCAGCGTCACGGAAACAGCTTTTGGCTTCTCTGCTGCTCCGATGTTGTCCCGCGCCTGCTTTTTCTGATTGGAAGTCAGATCCTGAGCGACATCGTATCGGACAGGTGCCACCGCACCGCTGATCTGCTCGCCCGCTGCATTGTGGGCGGTGGCCCCAGACAAAAGCGTCTGGGGCGTGACCGTGTCCTGTGTGAGGTCCATGAGCGTGGTGCCGTCGCTGAGCTGGACTTTGTTATTGGCCATGCCGCACCTCCTTAGCCGATGGTGACCGTCTTGCCTCCCTGCGCGTTGTCGGTGTAGGCAATGGGGATCGCGGCCACCGTGACAGAGCTGAGGCAGTTGTACTCCTCGTCGGGCAGAACCTCCTGCGAGGCGAACGTGGGTGTGACGTTCTTGGCCTGCGGCTTCATGCCCTCGCTGCCGGACATCGTGCCGAGCACGCCGAGGACGGTGATGCCCTCGCGAATGTTGGCGGGGATCAGCTTCGCCTCTTCGGCTGCGTCGATCTGCGCCTTGCCGCTGCCGTCGTGGTAGCCCTGGGGGATGGTGACCGGCTTACCCTTTTCCGTGATGTTGAGCGTCTTGGCCCCGTTGTTCGGCATGGTACCGGTGACCTTGCTGCCGGTGACATAGGCTGTCTTGCCAGCCAGAATTTCTGCCGCGCCAGCAGTGGCATCTCCGGTGTCCGCGTCAAACTCGCAGGAGCCAGTGATGGGTGCGCCGTCCTTGCCGTGCGCGGTAAAGCCCTTGAGGAGCTTGTCCGCGACCACGGTGTCCTGGGTGAGATCCATGAGGACTTCGCCGCTCGAGAGTACGATTTTGCTGTTGTACTTTTCAGCCATTTGTTATACCTCCAATATATATTGTTTTGCCCCCGCTGGGGTTGCTTACTCGTGCCACTTCGATGGGATTGACGGTCACATCTTCAAGGAGCAGTTTGTCTTTTGTCGGGAGAGTAGATTTCACAAAACTGGGATCAACAACATAATCTCCAGTATATGGATCTCCCCCTACTGATATGGTTTCTGCCACAGAGGTGGAAAGAAGATATTCGTCAGTTCTAACTGATAAACATAGCTCAATCATATCCTACCTCTCTAATCAGCTCGTCTACCGAGATATCACAAGCGGTAGTAGCATGTTTATGGTTGTATTCATCAGTCCAATACAACTGTGCTTTGGCAGAAGACGTGGTTAGTTTCATGGCATCTTCATAAGGCACCTTTACCAGTAATTTCTCTTCTACCAGTGTTGCTGGAAATTCCAAGTAGATACCGTGCTGTTGTCTAAGACTGAACAAGATATTGCTGGCTTTTGAAAAATCCACCAGAGTTCCGTTTGAATCCTTCGCTGTAAGAAGGAGATTAGACTCAATCCTTTGTAACATTGTTATCACCCCCCTCTCCATCTTCCCTGAGATTCGGTTGATTTTGCAAGTCCATAAAAGCATCTTCAAGAATCTGACGTTCCAAAGCAATCTGACGGAGCTCATCGTCAGCTTCATGATCAGTCAAATTGCGCCATTTCTTCATGTAGGCTTTGCGGCTCATCGTCTGGGCATTCACCTCAGCCAAGTCAGTCTGCTTTTCCTCAGCCTCATCCTCAGGCAGAGGATACTGGTTGTCTACACGCACACCATATGCAACAGTGGGAAGAGCTACATCGATGTAGAACTTGGCTGCTTCAGGATACAAGCGCACTCCCTCAATGATGGACTTCACCATCAGCTCAAGGGCAGGACGCCAGGCAAGCATCTTTTCTTCACAGCGCACAATCAGATCCCAATAGATAGCCTTCAAGGTCTTGCCGGAAGATACAATACCCTTCAGGGCTTCGGGATTGACATTGGGCACAGCAGTCTGCTCATACATAGCGTTCTTGATACGATTCAAGGTTGTATCAAGCGCTGTGCTGTAGCTCATGGGAGAGTCAAGTACACCAACCTGAGCATAAGCACCATCAACAGATCTGTTTTGATCAGATGCAAGATCCCAATATGCGCCAGCCGCAACGCTCAAGTTCCTTGTGCTTTCAGGAGCAGCATCAATGGTGTAACGGATAGGATTCATTCCCTTGCGCTCAGCATCCATATCAGCAGATGCCAAGCGGCTATACCAGCTCTCCTGATCAACCAGCTGAGCAATTTCAGATGTACCGATCAAGTCACCAGTCAAGCCATCATTGATGATGACATAAGCAGGGATGAATTCAAAGAGAGTCTTGGTCTCAGGAGCAACGGTCTCAACAAGCTCTCCCAAGCCGTTGTAAACCTCTTCGCTGTACCAGCAGAAGCCGTCCTGCAGCCAATACTTCTTCTTGTAGATACGCTGATCAGTCTTGGACTTTTCATCATTGAGACCGTAAAAAGCAACGATTTTGGTCAGCTTATTGCAATCACTGGGATCTACATCGTACACAAATTCCAAACTCGGGAGGAAAGACACCTGAATGCCCTTTTCCGTGTTGATATTGTACATGAGAGCCACACGCTTGCCAATGAAACAGTCCTTTGCTGCCTGTAGCAAAGCGTTCTTGAACTGATTTTTCTCGAGCACCCTGTCAACCAGCTCTTGATATACAGATGCTGCTTCTCGGGCTGCTTCATGCTGTTCAACAGTATCACCAAGATGCACGTCCACCCAAATGTCAGGAGACTTGGAAAACAGGAAGCGAGCTTCTTTGTTCAATAGGGAAGCAGCCATTTTGTACCGCAGATCAGCAGGCACATAGTCTTGTGTAGTATCAACAACAAACTGTGCGCCCTTCTCATACACATCGTACAACTTGATGATTTCATACATGTCTCGCAGAACAGCAGAACCATACAAGCCCTCTAGCTCGTTCTTGATCAATCCCGTAGGGATATTGAGCAGTCTTGTTACATCAACTTGAATGCTATCTTTTGCCATATCACATCCCTCCTTTGGTTCATGGCAGAGCTTTACAATCACTTATTGTTTTCCGGGATCCTGTCCAGGAGTTCCTGAGTCTTCTGGGACTGAGTACCGAAATAAAACGCAATGATGGAGCTTTCAATCAGCATAAACTGTTCCCCACTGATTTTGCCCACAACAAAGCCATACAGAGTCCCCGCCGTGCATATAAGAGTTACAATACTCTTAACGCTGAGCAGATTCGCCAGACGTTTCTTCACAATATCCATTTGTTTCCCCTCCTTTCTCTATTGTTTTGCCGAAGATACCTCCTGTATTGTGTTCAAAGGTATTTTCAAGAACTTTGAGAAAGCCAACGCCCAGAATAGTATGGATCGCTGGTTCAGAAAGCTCTGCCATGGTGTAGACTTGCTGTAGCATCACCGTGGAATAGATAGCAATGCTATAGCTGATGAATACCCAAACAAGGGCTGATATTTGCGTTGTGATGAATATCATGCGAGTGATGCTCATCAACTTTGCTTTGGTCAAGCGTTTGCCGCCTTTGCTCATACTGTTTCTCCTTTCTTGCTGTTACGGGATAGTTGTTTGATATCTGCGACTTCATACCCATCAAGAGCGTACCAGATTGCCGAGAATGTATGCGGATCTATGTTGAACTCATCATAGATGAGATTGTCTTGTTTATCCTTGGCATAGATGAGTGTGCTGAGCTCCCTTATCGTGTTGGGACAGTTGGGAGAACAGATGATCTTGCGAAAACGCTTGATTTTCCTCGTGTTGGCAAGTCGTGACCCTGCATACTTATGACAACCACGCATTCTAAACCCTGACTGTCGATAGAATGCAATGGCTTTAGGGTCTTCGCAGTCGGCGATAATTTGAACCTTGTCAAGTCCATCCTTCTTGAGCTCCTTCTCCGTTTTATCATCAGTCATATGGTTTTTGTAATACTCATAGTAGATGTAGAGGATCTTTTCTGCATCATTTACAGCGAGCTTGAGAACCGCATTGTAGGACTCTTCAAAGCCGAAGTCCATGCCGCAGAACTTGAACCTATCAGGGATAGCAGACACTTCTGCCATGATTTGCTTGTGCGATTTAGCCACTTCAAACTGCGGCAATACCTTTTTGCCATTGAGACCGAAGCGACCTAGACGAGCAATTCTGTACAAGTCAGGATCATATTCCTTCATCTGATCAAGTGTATCGATGTAGGACTGCGGGAGGAATAGGTTGTCATCAGCCACACTGTGATGGTAGTACACTCCATTCTTGACGATGGTTCTCAGCTTGTACAACCGAGTATCATCCAGAGTGACATGTTCAACTCCGTCCTCATCGATCCTCTTGAAGAAGTGTTGATAGACCCAATTCTCTGTTCCAACCGGATTTGTACTCAGAATGAAATGCATGGATAGAGTGGGATGACGCAGACGACCGAGCAACTCCTTGTAGCCTGCATATTTAATCTCAGAGCACTCTTCCAGCCAAACGATAGTCACGCCATTGATGGACTTGAGTTTGGTGGGCTTGTCCATTCCTTTGAAGATGATCCTGCTCCCATTGGGGAACTTGATCAGCATCGGAGAGGTTGTACAACGCACTTTTTTCATGCTTGTACCAATCAAGTCAAACTCTTCAAGGATCTCAACAAGTAGGTCATAGCAGCTCTCACGGATGGTATCAAAGACTTCACGCACCACCAAGACTTTGCGTTTTTCTTGTAAACACTTGAGGATGATCTTGAGTGCTACATGATAGCTTTTCGAGCTGCCATACCCTCCGACAAGGAGATATGTCTTGTAGTCCCAGTCCCAAAGAAAATCTTCAAACCGAGGATTGACTTCTTTGTCAACTACCATCCTCTCTCACCTCACTGAGCACCTTTATAATATATAGGTATAGGCGGATCTTGCGCTGTATGTTGGTCACAGCTTTGGTATCCTTGCGACCTTCAGCTGCTTCAAGATTGATCTTTGCCCTGCGAAGCTGACCCTCAATGAACTTCAATGCCTCCTCTCTCATTCAGACTCTCCTTTCTTGCCTCTGACAATATTGATGGTGAGCTGATCATCGTCACCACCCTCTTCCAATAGGCGCTGTTTCAGCTCAAACTCTCTTTGCTTCAGATCAAGCTCAGCACGCATCTTCTCAATCTCTGCTCTGGCTTTTTCAATGCCTGCTGCAGTATAGCCCTCTCTCCAGTTGAAAGCTGCATCAAGGACGTATTGTCCACCCTTCTGACCATCTCTGTCATACAAGCGCTTTTCTGCATAGGACTCGATCCTCTGCTTGGCAGTAGCAATCACATTGGCAAAGGTCTTGACATCATCCGTATCTGCATGCATCTCATCCAAGAGCATATCAATGCGCCCTTCTTTGAATTTCTTGATAGTGCTTGTAGCAACACCAAGATACAAAGCGAGCCCAGACACCGTATATGGACAAACTTGTCCTCTTAAAAATGTCCCGTCCTCTTTTCTGACTGGTTGTCCCTTGTTATCAAAGATGATCCCGTTACAAGACTCCCAATACTCCCCAATCTTGCCTTCCAATTGTTCGACCGAAACGAACTTTGGACGAACGCCTTTTGTTGGATTTAGGCGACCGAGCATTGGTTTATGCGGATTTCTAATGCCCCTCAAATCCAAAGCTACATGCCGCTCATCTAAGAACCGGGACCGAACTACAGGGAACTTGGGGACATCGATTATGATCTGTTTCTTCGCCACACTAGGTTTTCTCCTTCCTGCACTATTGTACGACTACAGCAACTATACCTTTATTATACTCTCCGTAATCGAAAAGTAAAGGGATTTTCCTCTATTTTACCTAAAGAAGTTATAAATCCTTGTACTTTTACAACATTTTCTATCCCTTTCTCCTTATTTTACCGATACGCCATCGTAATCGTTTCATTTTCTCCCAACTTTACCCGAGGGAGTAGTAGAGGACGCGCCGTTCCTATTTTCCTCCTATTTCGTTTCGACCTCGCCACCTCGTTAGACTTTAGCGTATTAAATCGTCTCGGAGATTTTCTTACAAGATTTTCCTCCTTTACAATCTTGTAAAGTAAATCTAAAAATAGGCGGATTTCACAACAATTACCTATTTTCAAAATAAAAATAGGCGGATTTTTCGCGCATTTTCGTCGCATTTAACAGGTATTACCCCGTGGAGTAATCGCATTTTAGGTTTTCGCATCCATAATTTATCCATCTTTGTTGTTACCTATTTTTAATTTATTTTTTAGCGTACGAGAAAATAAATATATATAATAAAATACAATAATACATATTACAATAAATAGTAAAATATATTTTACTATATATAAAAAGTCGAACGAAAAATAGGCGGATTTTTACAAGGATCCTTGGGACTATTTTTAGAATCGTCATTACCCCGTGGAGTAATCCTCTGTATTTTACAACACCCACTCCGCCTATTTTTAATTCCTAAAATAGGCGTATTACAAGGATTTTTACCTATTTTTAGCCTATTTTTATTTTTACCCTTCGCTCTCACCTCCCAACACTCACAAGTTTTCACAATAAATCCACCATCTTTCCCAAGATCCGAAAAATTTTTACAAAAATTTTGAAAAAACACTTTACTTTTCCGAAAATCGGGAGTATAATGTGTATTGTAAGGTTGAGCTGAGGATAAAACAGAATGCTCACTGATCTTCCCACTCCTTCACGGAGCTCAAGAAGATAAATAGCTGCGAAAGGCAACCTCAGCTCACCTCACAGTATTCCAGATTTGAAAGGAGCATCCCGCTTTATGAATACCAATATCCGTTACCTCATCAAAGTCACTGCTACTGCCACAGATGATAACCCCAATTTCAAAGGCGCCAATTATACCTACTACTATGGGCGTGATCAGCGCCTGCTTGGTGCTACTTCTGTAGGAATTGAACCCCCTGAGTACATGGAGCTGACCCGTTACTTTGTTGAGCAGTATGGCTACAAAACCCGCAACACCTCCAAGGCAATCAAATTCTGGACCTATCTCAATAACGATCCTTCCTTCATTGACAATACTCGTTTTTGGACCCACTCTGCTGAGACTGTTGCTTATGATTTGGTTAGCAACAGCCTCGTATAAGAAAACCACAACTAATCTGTTTTAAGGAGGACACAATTATGTCTATGCATATCCCTACCAGTACCAAAGAAATCTACACTCTTAGACGCAAGCTCCTCGTTGCCCAGTATGATCTTATCATTACTCCATACAAGCAGTTCCGTGATGACCGTCGTATTGCTTACAACAGCTATCACATGATGCTCAACGTTTGTGATGAGATGATCGCTGCCGATACTATCATCACTTCTGCATCCATCAAAGTCGCAGTCAATAAGCATCTCAACGAGATGTGTGATGAGATCAACAGTATCATCAAACGCTTCAATCACGTTGTTCCAGACAAGTATAACAGCTGGATTCCTGAGGAGGATTGACATGACACCTACCACTACCGTATTCACACTCATTGGAGTTCTCACACTCACGCAATACCTCATGAAACTCATCACATACCTCGATACTCCCCGCTCCAAGCATAGGAGGACCACAAATGACCTATCACTTTGAAATACCTCACAAAGGACGTCCCAGTTCTCCCTGTGACCTTCATTGTACCGAGCGCTCTGCAACCTGTCATGCTACCTGTTCAAAGTACAAGGAGTACGAATCTCTCAAAGACCAGTACTACAAGAGCAATCCTCCATCCGCGGAGACTTTCCCAGTCACCGCAGCGCATAAATCCCGCAAGCGCAGTTTCTACAACCACTCCTCGCACTAGACCTCGCGCCTGTACACTTACCACCCCCACCTTATCCGCGCACTAAATCATCCAAGAAAACACACCAAATTTACCGAAAGGAGATCCCCCATGAAACTCATTCCTACCTCACTTCACCTCATCTACAGTACCAAGCGGAATACCATCATCCCCGTCAAGTACAAGATCACCTCTATCCTCGACGAATTCCGCAATTCCTCTGATCAAGCCGTCAAGATCGAGTTCTCCCCAGAGGAGTTCCGCCATTCTCACTCGGCACAGGCGTCCTTCATCAATTGCATGAATATCCATCCTCAAGCATATGCAGGCATCAGATGCGTAGTCCGTGGTGGAGGCTTGTATCTCATCAAAACATACCCTGTATACACCGCATCTACTCATACAAAGGAGGACTGACATATGGAGTTCCAGATATTTGAAAACAACACCAAGCTCCTCTATAGACCCGCTCAAACTACAATCATAGCAGAAACCTATTTCCGCACAGACCTCACCACGCACAAGAGGATCACTGTGTACAAAATGCCGGACGGATCAGTCGTTGCGTACATAGACAGTAGCACAGGACTTCTCACAGTGAGTGCCAAATTCTATGAGCTCTACAAGGACGAGCCGGAACTCACATTGATCCAGCAGGATGTTGGAAACTACAACCCGCAGACATATATCCTATCTGAGGACTTTTAAGGAGGACGACAATCATGAACAGTATTTCTATTGGTTTGGGCAATTTCGTCAACAGTGACCATGTGCTGGCTATCGTCAGCCCCGAGTCTGCTCCGGTCAAGCGCATCGTGCAGGACGCCAGAGACCAGAACAAGATCATTGATGCCACCTTCGGTCGTCGCACCCGAGCGGTCATCATCATGGACACTGGCGCGGTTACACTCTCGGCAATCCAGCCGGAGACTATCATCAATCGTAGCAACAAAGACTAACTACACTGTAAAGGAGACATATTTTGAGTATGAACACTACCGTTGAGCAGCGGTCAAAGGAGCATTCGCGCAAGACGCGCCAGAGCATGTTTCTGGAGCAATGGCCAGAGGCAGAAATTGACGAAAGCGGGTGCTTGATGCTATGTCCGACAATTGTTTCCGCTGATCAACGAAACAGACACGGCGATTGTATAACATTGAAGTGCACAGACTGCCGCCGCGAGTTCTGGATGCAGGAGGTGGAGTGAGTGTCTATCAACAAATCAAAGCGCGAAGCGGTATATCAAAAGTATGACGGCCATTGTGCATACTGTGGGCGTGAAATTGCCTACAAGGATATGCAAGTAGACCATTTCCTCCCGTTGAGAGCATGGGGTATAGAGGACACCGGTGCAGACGATCTTGACAACCTCATGCCAGCCTGCCGGATGTGCAATCACTACAAGCGTGCAAATTCGCTTGAAACTTTTAGGCGGTACATCGCAGAAATTC
>OIYG01000307.1_pt1 | contig 51218 bp, 48 predicted proteins | sample 1587861 | NCBI WGS metagenome assembly OIYG01 (sample SAMN03283272) | human gut metagenome | biome: human-associated habitat; material: feces | host: Homo sapiens | place: Peru | collected 2012
AAACTCATTTTTTAATCCTCTTTATCTCTCGTACTTATATAAAGTATTTACTTCTTATTTTATTGCCTTTTTTTATGCATGTTGCTTTACATTTCTTTACATATAGAAATACCTCCCGCTAGGGAGGCGATAAATCTTACTAACCAAACCTTAATTTTTCTTTTTCTTACCTTATCCTTTTCCTAATTTATTTAAATCTGTTTTTCATATCCTTTCTTGGATTATGTTGTTATATCTCTTATTTCAATATTCTAATCTGAAATACTGAAATAAATTTTGATTCCCCAGAAGTATATGTTTCATCTTCTCTCGGACTCGTACTTTATTAAAGTATTTCTTTGGGTATTTATTGACTTTTATTGCAAAAATAAGTTAACAAATGTTAACATTAAGTCAATTAAGCCTATTTTATAAAGTTTCTAGCTATCCATTAATTAGGTTTTTAAAGTTAATAAGCGGATCTCTAACGATTTTCTTTGCAACTTTTTGTTTATAAATATTGTCAGAAAGGACTGTTGCAAGTTCTCTATAACATTGCGCTATATTAGAGCTTGGATTTATATAACTCGCCGGAAGTCCTTTGTTTATAGAGGACATAATAGTAAAGTAGTTGTTTGGAATTTTCCAATAAACCTTTTTGTTTAGTGCTTTTTCAACATCCTCAACTGTAACTTCGTCATTTTCCATATATCTATTGATTACAATTTTTGTTTTATCTTTGTCGTAACCAAGTCTTTCAAAAATATCAAGGCATCTTTGACAATTTCTTATTGCCGGTAAGTTAACAATAGTAACAAGCATAATAAAGTCTGTATTGTCTAGAACAGTGATGGTTTTGCCATCAAATGTGTTACTTGTATCAACGATTACGTATGAGAATTTTTCACGTAGCGCATCAAACAGTTTTGTAATTTGATTTGGTGTAATATCCTTTGATTGTTCCATATATGGTGTATCTGCCAAAATATATAAACTTGTATCTCTGTATCGCTCTAGAGTGCTTTCAAGGAAACTATCATCTGTGCCATCAAGATTGTTAACCACATAAGAGATATCAAAAGAAGGTTTAATATCCATAAATGTAGCAACATCTCCTAATTGAAAATTCATATCAACTAGGGCAACTTTTTCTTTTGTAATATTAGCGATTTCAAGCGCTAAGTTTGTAGAAATTGAAGTTTTCCCAATACCACCTTTGTTTGAAAATATTGTTATAACTTTACAGTTTGTTGTTTTTTCACGTCCGTATGTTTGCTCGTTAAGCTTGTTTATAGTTGTAACAAAGTCATTTTTAATAATAGGTTTTGGTAAAAATTCTCTGGCTCCAACCCTCATAGCTTTAATTATAGAATCTGTATCATAGCTAAGTGCTGTAACGATAAATTTTATTTGTTGTTTTGAGGTAGTAATTTTTTCAATTATGTTTAAAGTTTCTTGCTGATTTTTTGTGATATCAACAATTACTAAATTGGGTTGTTCGCTTAAAATATGGCTATATGCATCATTTATTGAGTTAAAAACATCTGATATTTGAATACAATCTAAATCGTTAGAATAATTTTTAATTATTTCTCTTGAGTTTTCATCAGAATCAATAATAAATGTTTTAAGCTTATGCATGACTATCCCCTTTGATTAAAATTATAACATAAACAAAAGTGCGCCTCAATTGTATGTCTTGAGAACGCACTTAATGTTATGTTTATAAAGAGTATTATTTTTTTACTGTTAGTAATATAGCAGCAAGCTTTTTGCCACCTTTAGGCAAACCAATTTCTTTTATTTCATTGATTTTCTTCGGAGGTTCCGATGATTGTTGATAGTTAATCAAAAAGTGCATAAATTCATCACTAAACATTTTTTCTCCTTTTGGAAACTCCATAATTTTGCTACACGTTACAGATATATAAAAACATTTTGCAAAAAAAAATTGCCTTTTACTTTCATTTTAATAAAACATATGTTATAATTGCTAACAACAGAGGTATATATTATGGCTAAATTTGAAATGGAACTAGATGACAATTTTGTTTCAAAATTGTTTGAACTAACTGATGCATGTCCGCCATCAAGTAGCGAATTAAATCTTCAATCTTTAAAAAAACAGCTTTATGATTTAGGTGTTTTGATAAAAGAACAAAAAGAAGAAATTGATGAATTAAAGGCTAAAGTACAAAAATCAAGAAGACATGCCTCACAAGAAGATGCAGCTCCGGCTAGTGCTCCAAAAACTAAGCCTGCACAAACTCAAAGTAAGCCAAAAGTTGAACAATTATCACCTGAAGAGGATATGGATGAACAGTTTAAAATGGCGCCTGAACATGAAATTGCACCTTCTACACCTGTTAGAAATAGTGATATCCCTGTGCCAATTAGTTACTCTGCTCCATCTATAATTTTTGTAGAACCATCTGAAATAAAGCACATTGATAGAGAATTTTATGATGATGATGGTAAATTAGCAAAAGGACGTGTGCTTATTATTGATGACTTAGGTGTTGTTACATACCAATTAAGCGTTTTGTTTAAGCGTGCTGGATATTTACCTGTTACATCAAAAGAAATTTATGATGCAGTTGATCAATTTAAAAGAAATTATTATGACTATGTAATAATGGATTTATTTATTCCGACCGAACGTGAAGGTTTTATTTTATTACAAGAGCTAAAGAAAATTGCGGCAGTTAGACATGACACTACTGTAATTGGCGTAATGTCAGCATCTTCAAGAAAAGACCATAAGCAAGTATGTCAAAAACACGGTGCGGCATTCTATATAGAAAAAATTGATGACTGGCAAAAAGAATTATTTAAAATTGTTATGCAATATTCCGGTTAGAATTTTTGTAATATTCTTTCCAAGAATCTACGTTTTTACTAGCATTTTGCGTTAATTCAAAGAGTTTGCTATCAGTTGGACGTTCGGGACGTCTTAATAGTTTCATGCCTGCCTCTTTTGGAGTTCTATTTGCTTTATATTGATTGCATTCTTTACAGCATGCTACAATGTTTTCCCACATGTCCGGTCCAAATCTTGATTTAGGATACACGTGATCTAAGGTTAGTTCCTTGCTTGATAATTGTTTTCCACAATACTGGCAGGTGTAATTATCCCTTTTAAATATATTTTCACGTGAAAATGGCAATTCCTGTTCCGGAATTGCCATTTCGTATTTTAAACGTATAACTTTAGGTATAAATGTATTGTCAATTTTTATATAGTTATCCAAAGTTTCAATTTTATCTAGACATTCTACAGCCTTACCTTTTAGTAATAATACAAGTGCCCTTCTCCAAGTTGTTATGTGGAGAGGTTCTTCATTGAAATTAAGTAAAAGAACTTGTTCCATAATAAAGCACTCATGATTATCTGTTACAATAGTAATATTCCACTATTTGCACTTATTAAAACTACAAAAAACGGAGATTGTAAACATATTGTTACAATCTCCGTTAAACGCTTATAATCAATAATGATTAATTAGTCTTTTTTCATGTCTTTTACGCTTAATGCGATTCTGTGTTCTTGAGGAGTGAATTTTTTAATTAAAACTTCTACTTCATCACCAACTTTGTATAAGTTAAATGGATTTGGATTTTCCCCTAACATTTCAGCGATTGGAAGTAATGCTTCAACTCCTGGGAAAATGTTGATGAATGCGCCAAATGTAGCTACTTTATTAACAGTACCTTTTACGATTTGACCTTCTTCAAATTTACCTTCGATTTGTTGCCAAGGATTTTCAGTCATACGTTTTAATGATAAGCTGATTCTCTTTAATTCTTGGTCAATTTTAATGATTTTAACTTCAATTGAATCACCCAATGCTAAAACATCTGATGGGTGTTTAATTCTTTGCCATGAAATTTCAGAAATTGGTAATAAGCCATCGATACCGTTGATATCAACGAATGCACCAAAATCTGTAATTCTTACAACATTACCTTTTACTACGCTGTCTTCAGATAATTTTGAAATGACATCATCAACTACTTGGTTACGTTGTTCTGCTACAGCTAATCTTTGAGATAAGATTAATTTATTTTTCTTAGGATCAGCTTCTAATACTTTAACTTCGATTTTTGTATCAACTAAACCTTCGAATGGAGTGCCTGTTCTTAATTGGCTAGATGGAATGAACCCTTTTAAGTCTGCAACGTCAACTAAAACGCCACCTTTAACTATAGATACAACCTTAGCAAGAATTGTGTCACCAACGTTTTTAGCATCATTTAATTGAGCCCAAGCTTGAGCGTATGCAATACGTTTCAAGGATAATTGCATAGCATCGTCATCGTTTTCTTCTTTTAATACATAAAATTCTCTAACATCACCAATTTGTAATGGTTCTGCGTTTTCATCTAAGTTACCGATTTCTTTGTCAGGCAAAAATGCTTCTGTTTTAGCACCTTTTACGCTTACAAGGTAACCGCCGTTTTCTCTTTTAATTACAGTACCTTCTACAATATCAGCTACTGTATAAGTTTTAGATAGAGTTTCGTCTAATAATTTTTCAAACTCATCCATTTGTACATTTGTCATTTCTGACCTCCTTCTATTTTTCTATATACATTGTCAATTATATTTTGTGGAGTTGATGCTCCTGCAGTAATGGCAATATTTTGAGATTTTTCAATTAAATCTTTGTAATTGTCTAACTCATCATCTTTTTCAATATGAATTGTATTTGTGATATCTGTTAAGATTTCAGCCAAATGAGTTGTATTAGCGCTTTTTTTAGAGCCTACTACAATGACTAAATCGTTATTTTGAGCCAATTCTTTTGCTTCTTTTTGACGCATTTTGGTACTTTGGCAAATTGTATTAACAAGATGCATTTCTTTTGAAATAGTAATCAAATATGAAACAATATTTTGCAATGTTTCCATACGTTGAGTTGTTTGAACAACAACTCCAACCTTTTTATGAGCCTTTATTTGTTCTTCTACTTCTTTTAATTGCTCAATGCAGCTTGCAACAAAAATCTTGTCAGTGTACTGCTCGGCATTAGCTTTGATTGCAATTACTTCTGGGTGATCTGCTTTTCCTACAATAACAACAAAATCACCTTCTTTTGCAAGTTGGATTGCTTGTTGTTGAACCTTTTTTACATCTAAACAAGTTAAATCTACCAATTCTAATCCACTATCTTGGATAGTTTTGATTACTTCAGGAGAAGCTCCATGGCTTCTAATAACACAAATACCGCTATCAGCTTCACTTATATCGTGAATTGTCTTGATTCCACGTTGCTCAAGCTCACTAATCACTTGTGAATTATGAATTAATTCACCAAGTACATAAACATTCTTATCGGGATTTTCTTCTTTTAGCTTTTTGACAGTTTCAACGGCTCTTTTTACGCCATAACAGAAACCTGCATATTTAGCTAAAGTTATATTTTTTGACAATTAAATTGTCCTACTTTCATTAGACTAGAGAGTTTAAACTCTCAGTAATACTATTAAAACATAAAATTAGAAAATTTCAAGTAAAAAAAGAACCTCAAGTAGAGGTTCTTTTTATCAATCAATTATATCTTAGTTTTACTATGCAGCTTTTTTGCTTTCTGCTTCTAATTCTGCATTTAATTCTTTAACTAAGTCTTTTACAACTTCTTCAGTAGTTCTACCTTCTTTAGGAATTTGGAATGCTGCTGCGTTTTTGTGTCCACCACCGTTGTATTTTCTAGCGATTTCTGAAACGTCGTGATTTCTGCTTCTGATAGAAATTGCTGCAGCGCCGCCGAATTCAGCAACTTTGAAACCAACTTCAACACCTTCAAGTTCAGGTAATCTACCGCATACATTTTTTACTGCATCTTTACCTTCTTGAGCAAAGCCTGCATCTTTACAAGCTTTCTTAGCTGCTTTAATATCTGCATCTTCAATTAAATAAGCAATCTTGCCATTGTCTGAATATTGAATTTTATCTAATGCCATTTTTTCAGCTTCTAATACAACTTTTGGAGTGTTGCCCAGAGCGTTCAAGTTAACTTCTCTATTTACAACGCCAGCTTTCATTAATAATGCTGCATCTTCAAATGTAATAGCATCTTTTGCGTATTTGAAACATCCTGTATCAGTTAGCATGCCTGTGTACATTGCATCTTTTGCTTCTTTTCTTAATTCTTCAGGTTTTAATCCTAAAGGTTCAACGAATTGCATTGCAATTTCAGCAGCTGCCGGAAGTGAATCATCAATTAAGTTTGCAGTTCTTGCAAATTTGTTATTAAACACTTTACCGTATTTTTCGTTAAATTCTTCTTTGTATGGGTGGTGGTCAATTTTAAAAGTATAGTTTGCTTTATTAAATACACCTTTTCTATAGTCAGGAGCCATCAATTTTGTTTCAGAACAGTCACAAGAAATAGCTAAATCGTATTTGCCATATTTTTCTGCAGCTGCATCTGCTTGCTCAGGTTTACCCGGTTTATGTACAATAACGTTTACGTTTGGATTTGTATTTAAGTAGTCATAGTGACTTGGGAAGTTATTGCCGAATACATACAAATCAACTTTTTTACCTGTTGCTTGGTTAATTAAGTTTGCCATAGCAAATGTAGTACCAAAGCTATCACCATCAGGAGATGTGTGACCTGAAATGGCAATCTTTTGTACTTTCGGATCTTTTATAATCTTTGCCATTTTCTCAATGGTTTCTTTATTATGTGCTTCGGGAGCCCAACCTGTAAATGAAACAGCTAATGAATTTTTAGGTTTAATTAAACTTCTACCTAAAGCACCCATTTGATCTAATGCATTATATTTTAATTCAGGCTTAATGTCTGCTTGCGCATTGTTTACAACAGTTGATTTTGCTGTGAAATTGTAACCACTTGTTCTTACTGCATTAATAGCATTTACGTTCATTTTTTTAACTCCAAGATTAATAAATTGATTGATACTGATATAAGCACCGTCAAAAAAAAAATTGCCAGCATGGCCGGCAATTTAAAGTAAATATTTACAAATGTTAATATTGTAAAAAGTACAATATATCTGCTATTTTAACTATTTATTTAATAAACCATGGTATAAATCCATATATTTTTTAGCGCTAACTTTCCAACTAAAATCTGTAGTCATAGCGTTCTTTTGCATATGTTCAAATCCTTTATGGTCATTTTTGTAAACTCCTAATGCGTAGTATAGAGCTTCTTTCATGTCCCAACCGTTGTAGCGCCAGAATTTGAATCCGTTTGCTTCTTCTTTTGGTGTACCTGTAACTGTGTCATCTAAACCACCAGTGGCTCTAACTACAGGTAAGGAACCATAACGCATTGCTATTAATTGGCTTAAGCCACATGGTTCAAATCTAGAAGGCATTAAAAACATATCAGAACCTGCGTACATTAAATTGGCAAGTTTAGCGTTATAACCTATTTCTGCACGAATGTTTGAAGTACTGTTTGATAACCAAATAAATAAGTCTTCATATGCTTTTGCACCAGAGCCTAAAAATACAAAATCAGCCGGCATATTCATTAATTCAGATTGTTCAGCACGAATTAAATCAATACCTTTTTGGTCAACCAATCTTGAAATTAATGCAATTAACGGTCTGTCAGGATTGTATGCTAATCCAAAATGTTCGCAAACCGCTTTTTTGTTTTCTTGTTTCTTTTTGATTGAACGTGCATCGTAATTTTTAACTAATGCTTTATCTTTTTTAGGATCGAATACTGTATAATCAATACCATTTAGAATGCCATGAATCTTGTGTTGGTTCATTCTTAGTGTATAATCCATGCCTTCACCAAATTCCGGTGTTAGAATTTCCTGCGCATATTTTGGTGAAACAACAAGGATTGCATCTGAGTAGTTTATAGCACCTTTAACCCAGTTAACCATGCCATAGTGCTCTAAGCCCCATTCATTAAATACGATATCTTTTCTCATATTGGCAAAGTCTAAAATGTCTTCATGCCATATACCTTGATATGCTAAGTTATGAATTTGGAACACTGTTTTTGCTTGATTCCAAAATTCGTCATATTTGTAGTTTGCTTCAATAAACATTGGTATCATTGCAGTGTGCCAATCGTTAACATGTACGATATCAGCTTTAAAGTTTAGTGCTTTTGCATATTCTAAAACTGCAAGTGAGAAAGCAACATATCTTTCGTGTTCATATCTTGTGTCTAAATATTTAGGATATACTTCTTTAAAACAACCAAAATACCATTCGTTTTCAATAAAGAATACGTTTATTTTTGTGTCAGGTAATTTGCAGTAATGAAGTTTAAATTTATGCCCTTGGTTCCCAAATGTAATCCACATTTCAGAATTTGGATATTCTTTTATGTCAAATTTATCTTTATCAATACATCCATGTAAAGGTGTAAAGATTGCAATTTCAGCTTTTTTCTCAATATATTTTGGTAAACTCCCCATAACGTCGGCTAATCCACCAACTTTAGAAAATGGTGCTACTTCAGCTGCTGCAAATAATACTTTCATTTAAACCCCCTTATTTAAAATTTAATTTGTACTTTTCTGCAATTTGTTTAGCTTGATTATAACAGAAATTTGCTTGTGTGTCTTCTTTTTTTATTTTTAAAACTTTTGCGTGTAATAATTTGAATAGCATAAGTATTAACATATTGGTATTTGATTGTTTTTCTAGCTCTACAATAGCATTAGTAATTAAACCAAAAGCTGTGTTAATATCGTTATTAACTACTGCCATTTCAGCAATTGAGTACCAAGCTAAATATGTAATATTTTTTAAACCGTTGTTTTGTGATGTTTCAAGTACGCTATTATAGATTGAAGAAGCCTTTTTGTAACTTTCAAGTTTAAAGTATGAACGTCCAATCATAAGGTCGCAGAAAAGTTCTAACTGATTTAAGTTATTTGCTTTTGCGCCTAATTTTGCGTGGTATATTTTTATGGCAAATGCATTAGAATCTCCTGATTTTCTAGAGAATGCATCAATTACATTAAATAAAAACTTAGCAAATTTTTCATTTTCATTTGGTTGTTTGTTTATATCAAAATTAAATGGCTTACCATGTAAAAGATTATCTATATCTACAAAGTATTTATAAGAATCAGGTAGATTACCTAAAACTTTTTCTGCGACTTCGCAGAATTGGAATGTGTTTGTTTTTAATTGTAACACTTTAGCAAAGATTACGTAACCTGTAGCATCTACAAGTAAATCATTAAATTGTTTATCTGAAATTGCTTTTGGTTTTACCGCATCTATTGGATTTGTTGCCAAAATATTAAATAAATCATCACCAAGAGTTATACAATCTTCCAGGTCACCAACATTAAATAAAATTTCGATTTTAATTAACGAAATTAAAAAAGCCGTGATACTGAAATCTGGATTTTGTGGGTTTATGCCTGAATTTTCAAGTCTTGATAAAATTTTATGCGACATTAATAATGCATGTGTGTAGTTTCCTGAAATTAAACATCCTTGCATAATTTTGTTGCATAAATTTATAACCTTTTTGTCTTGCAATTCTTTTTCTAGATTATCTAATATAATCTGTGTTATATTTTCAATTTTTTCAGGCGTGTATTTGTATAGCAAATTAGCAATGTTTTCATACACTTCCATTTTGTATTCTTCAATTGATTTTACAGATGAATCATTTATATTATTATCTAATAATTTTAAGAAACGAAGGCTACAATTCAAATATGCACTGAAATCACCAAGAGAGCGGTTAATATTTGATAAGTTTTCCCACTGAACAAACTCATTTTTGCTACTTTCTATTAGTGAGTATAATTTGGCTAAAACCGGATGAGCTGCATTTTCCTTGAAACAGTACATTACCAAGTAGTTTGCAATTGAACGCTTTTCTTCATATGTCATTAGTTTTATTGCATTGTCATAATATAAATTATAATTTTGTACTTGAATTAGCCCGTTACTGTTATAAATGAAACCTTTGTTGTCTAAATATTGTAAATAATCATCGGTTTGAGGTAAGTTAAACAGTTTTATAGACTTAATATCAAGCTGTGGACCTATTAAAAGCAAACAAGAGAACAGTTTAAATAGGTTTTCATCCAATGATTTTAAGAACATTAATCTTTTCTGTATTAGTTCATCTAGCGTTGTTGGAAAAACAACAGTTGTTGTGTCTTTTATTTCAAAAGAACCCTTTTTAACCTCAAAAACACCTAAATCAAGCAAATGTAACAAAGCGTGAATAAAGTACATTTGTGAGCCTCTGGCGTTCTTAGATATTTTTTGCATATAAAAAGAATCCAAAATATTTTTGCAAAGTGTTGCGTTACCTTCTATAAGAGTCTTTATAGGTGTAGGTTTTAATGTTATCTCACAATATTCTTGTTTTCTTAATAAGAAGTGTGCCGGTTTATGCAAGCTAAAATCTTTGCTGGCAAACATTAAGTAGCTGATGTCGTATTGATCAAATTTTTTCAATAGAATTTGAAATAATTCAAACGATGTGTCGTCCATTTTTTCAATATTTTCAATAAAGATTAATGTGTTTTTCATTTTTGAAATTAGAGTTTCAAAAATTTCAAATAAGCCATAACGAACATCTTCAGGATGCGGAAATTCCCTAGTGTTAAGGTTTATCATGTCTTTGACAAAATTAGATTCATCAATTCCCATAAACGGCGCAAAGTTATTTTGTTCTTTAGTTTTACCCGTAATGCTATAACCGTATATTCCTGAAATTAAATCATAGAAGAAACCGTAAGGTTTATACTTCATATCATCATAGCAAGTAACTTTTAATATTTGGTTAAAGATATTGTTAGTTTTTATTTTATCAAGTACTTCAATCGTTCTTGGACTATATTCTTTTTTGCCTTTTACTACAAGAATATTCTTTTTCTTTGCCATTAAACGCTGTGCTATTTCACTTCCTAAGCCTTGTGTGATAGATTTAGCAAAATTGCAGTGAATTTCATCAAAATCAATACCGTTTATGTCGTAAATAGAATCTTCTTCATCCAGAATTTCTTGTTGGGTTTCTAATATATTAGGTATTTTTATTTCTTCTGTATTTTCTTCGATTTTTTCTTCTTGGTTTATCAAATTTGATAAATCCATTTCGTATAAGAAAATAGTCTGATTTTTAACTCTTGTCATGCCAATAGATGTCATTGGATATTCATTTCCGACAACTTCATAGATACTACTGTCTGTAATTAATTGTAAACTTTGCAAGAGTTTTTTAGTTTGAATATTTTGATATAAAAGTTGAATGTTTACACCTGATTTGTAATCTTCATTTGTGGCATAAGCATTTCTTTTAAGTATTGCAATGTTGCACTTTAGTTGTGCATCTTTTACTTTTGTTAATTTGAAGTTAAGTTGAGTTATCAAATTTAATAATTCAATTGCAGATTTTATCGCATTTATTGCGGATACAGCGTAGGTATAATCCTTGTTAAATCTTATAATATGAGTATTACCAATAATTTGGCGCTTTAAACCAATAGATTTTACATAATCGTAAATGAGTGCATTCAGTTTTTCTTTGAACTTATTAAATAATTGATTTGAACCTAAAATTCTTGGCATGTCATCAAGATTAGGAAAATCAATAGATAGGCAAGCAAATTCGTCAATGTTTGAACCTTGAAGGATTGCACTAACATTTGTATCAAATCCGCATTTGGAACACTTCCCTGCTATTGTTTGATTTATTTTTCCGCAATTATGGCATTTATTAACTATAACAAATCCGCATTTGTGGCATGTGTTAGTCTTATTTACGGTATTACAAATTGGGCAAACAAGTTTTAACACTTTTTTGCAATTAGGACAAACTAACGTGTTTTCATCTATTTTATAACCACACTTTGGACATTCCATTCTTAAATTATACAATTAATTTGTTAAAAATCAATTTATTTAGTATAATCATGATATAATTTTTAAAGAGGTGGATATGAATATAATAAAATTTGTTTTTGACCCAGCTGTTATAATTATTTTTGCCACATTTGTGTCAACTATAGTTTTCTGTGTTCAAAAATTTTCATATGTTAACAAAAATTTGTTATGGTTAGGTTCTTTTTTGAGTAAGTTTAAAAAAACAGACCTATCTTACAGATTTGGTGAATTTGACAAAGTAATTTCACAAAATAATTATGTTTCAAGCGCTTGGCAAGAATTCAGAAATACATTAGTTTTTTCAGAATCTGTAGCTTTAAAAAAACAAGATAATTCAGTCGCTTACCAAAATGTTTCTCAAGCTGTAAACAGTATACAAACAACGGTTGATCCTTTATATTTTTTCAATGAAGAATCATTGGTTACATCAAAATATAACAGTAAATTTATTCAAATAGCTCCAACATTATTAACAGGTATGGGACCATTATTCACCTTCTTAAATATTGCTGTCGCTTTTACAAAAGTTGATTTTTCAACTCAAGAATCAACAATTGCTTCAGTTGCCGGATTGATGGGTAGTATGCAAATTGCTGCATTATGTTCAGTACTTGCTGTAGGTGCTTCTTTGATTTTTATGCTTTTTGAAAAATTATATTACAACAAGATGTGTAAACAACCGTTGTTAGTGGTTCAAGAAGCAATGTACTCTTTATTTGACAATATATCTTCTGAAAAGTTTTTGATTGAATTGTTGAAGGAAACTAAAATTCAAAATAGTAATTTAACAGGTTTGTTGACATCTTTACCAAATCAATTCAAAGATGCTTTAGACCAAAGCTTGTCAAAGGCAATTGTTCCTTATATGGAAAATTTATTATTTGGGGTAAATAACTTAAAAGCAGCACTAAAAGAGATTAAAACTCAACCCAAAAACAGTGGTGATGTTGTAGACGATTTATTTTAAGGTTTATAAATAATGATAAGAGGTCGATTAACAAATTCAAATAACGAAGTTCAGGAAAACGTATTCTGGATTACAATGACAGACTTATTGTTAGGTTTGGCTGTTATTTTTATCGTGTTATTTGTCTTAGCTATGACAGGGTTTACACAAGCTAAACTTCAAGAACAGCATTTAAAGTCTGAAGTAGCAAAAGATTTAGCTCAAGAGCTTAATTCGAAAAATATTTATGCACAAGTCGATTTGTCATCTGGCATCGTAAAATTGTCTGATTTACAGTTGTTTGAACTCGGAAGCTATCAATTATCGAACGATGGAAAAGCCTTTCTTAATAAATTTATTCCAATTTATTTGAATGCTGTTTATTCAAATCCAAAAATTGCAGATAAAGTTGTAAATATTGTTATTCAAGGGCATACAGATTCTCAATCTTTTGCCGGCGTATCTTCAAAAGACTTACAATTTATAAAAAATATGGAGTTGTCAACTCAACGTGCAAATGAAGTTGCTAAATATATGTTCTATACTCCTTACAACAAAGCGTATAGTGCAAAATTACATAAAATGTTGGTTGTAGAAGGTAAAAGTTTTTCTCAACCTGTATTAGTTAATGGTAAGGAAGATTACGATAAAAGTAGACGTGTAGAATTACAATTAGTTGTAAAAAACTCTAATTTACAAGATTTTATGGGGCTAGTTAAATAATGAACTTAAACAATGAACAAAAAATAATAGAAACAATTAATATGATTAAGTTACACCACCTTGATATTCGTACAGTAACAATGTCATTAAGTTTAAGGGATTGTATTTCAGATTGTGCAGACAAAGTTTATGATAACGTTTACAATAAAATTTTGAAATATGCAAAAAATCTGTATAAATATGCAAATGAATTAGAAGATGAATATTCAATTCCAATTATAAATAAGAGATTAGCAATAACTCCAGCTTCTATTCTTGGAGAATCTTGTAAAAATTTTGATTATGTTAAATTAGCTCAAGTTTTAAATGAAGCTGCAAAAGCTGTTAATGTTAATTTCATCGGTGGTTTTTCAGCATTAGTAGAAAAAGGATGCACAAAAGGTGATATTGCTTTAATAGAAAGTATTCCTGAAGCATTGGCAACAACTGATTATCTTTGTTCATCCGTAAATGTTGCAAGTTCTAAAGCTGGTATAAATATGGATGCTATTTTAAAAATGGCAGATATTGTTAAAAAATCGGCTGAATTAACTGCTGATAAAGATGGCTTAGGTGCAGCAAAATTAGTTTGTTTCTGCAATGCTCCAGGGGATAATCCGTTTATGGCGGGTGCTTTTTCCGGCTATGGTGAACCTGAATGTGCATTAAATGTTGGTGTTTCTGGGCCAGGGGTTGTTATGGCCGCTGTTCAAGATTTACAAAAAGATGCGGATTTTAGTGAAGTTGCAAATACAATAAAACGAGTAGCGTTTAAAATTACAACAACAGGTGAATTAATTGGACGCAAATTAGCTGATAAACTTAATATTCCTTTTGGTGTAATTGATTTATCTTTAGCTCCAACACCTGCAGAAGGTGATAGTGTTGCAGGTATTTTTAAAGCTATGGGACTTGAACATGCAGGTGCGCACGGTACGACAGCTGCTTTAGCGATGTTAAATGATGCTGTAAAAAAAGGAGGAATAATGGCAAGTTCACATGTTGGCGGACTTAGCGGAGCATTTATTCCTGTTTCAGAAGATGCTGGTATGATTGAAGCTACCTCACAGGGTTATTTAACTTTTGATAAACTGGAAGCTATGACTTCGGTGTGTTCTGTCGGTTTAGATATGATTGCAATTCCAGGAGATACACCAAATACAACAATTGCAGGTATAATTGCAGATGAAATGGCAATTGGTATGATTAATAAAAAAACGACTGCGGTTAGAGTTATACCGGTTCCAAATAAAAAAGTCGGTGATTCCGCTATTTATGGAGGCTTATTAGGTGAAGCTCCTATAATTTCTGTTGGAAATATATCGTCAAAGGATTTTGTTAATCGTGGCGGACGAATTCCGGCACCAATTCATTCGTTAAATAATTAGTAATAGGAGATATATATGTCATACACAGCAAATCGATACGAAAATATGATTCGTGAATTTATTTTAGACCAACAGGCAGACTCTTACAATTCAAGAAACGTAAATTTTCAAAGATACAACAATTTGAAAATGTATATGGAACCAAGTAAGATTAAAGAACCTCATTTTTGGGTACGAATTGGTATCTCAGAAGCTTGTTTCTTGATTCAAGACGGTACGCTTTTGAGCGGAAGTATTGGTTCGGATACAAAATATATACCTAAATGGCTTAATAAAACCGGCATAAGAGATGAGCTAATGTTAACTTGGGAAGATGCTCAAAAAGTAGACTATGAAGAAGTTTCAAAGAATGAATAGTAAATATAATGAAAATGTAACATTATGTTTGCAATTTATTTTTGTTTGTTTTATTATAATGATATAGTATAAGGATAGAATGTGATTTTGAAAAACACATTCTATTTTAATAGGTAACATTTTTAGAAAAGGAAATAAAAAATGGGCATCAAAGGTAGAGTAGACAAAATGGTAGTTTTAGCTTGTGAAGACTGCAAAGAAAGAAACTATACAACAGTTAAAAACAAAAAAACAAGCAAAGAAAGAATGGAATTGAGCAAATATTGCCCAAGATGTAAAAAGCATACAACACACAAAGAAACAAAATAGTTAAACTATTTAAAATTATAGTGAAAATTTATATATAGCAAGCGTCCTTAGTTCAGTTGGTAGAACGTCGGTCTCCAAAACCGGATGTCGAGGGTTCGAGTCCTTCAGGGCGCGAGTTATATCAAGGAATGATTTTATGAATAAAAATAATGAAACAGTACAAGCTATCGTTACTTATTTTAAAGGTGTAAGAGCGGAATGTGGCAAAATTAATTGGCCTGAAAAACAACAAGTTATTGCCGAAACAATTTTTGTTGTTGCTATTGTTGCATCTTTTACTATTGCTGTTTATTTAATGGATATTATTTTTAAAGCAATCTTAGGTTTAATCCCTAATAGTTAAGGAAGATAAATAAAATGACAAAAAAAGATGAAAACTTATTTATGGATGAAGAAGCTGAAGTTGTTAAAACTAGTAGAGATTTAGTTGGTGACCTAGTTATCGGCGAAGGTGTACCTTCAGCTAAAGCTAAAAAAGAAAAAGCTGCTAAAAAAGCAACAAAAGCAAAATCTGAATCTAAACCACGTAAAAAGAAAGAAGCTGTTGATGAGTCTGCAGAAGTTGCAGAAACTCAAGTTGAAGAAACTCAAGAAGAATCTTTAAAACCTAAAAAAGCTCTTGAAAAACGTTGGTATATCGTTAATACATATTCAGGATACGAAAATAAAGTTAAAGTTAACTTAGAAAAACGTATTGAATATATGAATATGAGTGAAAAAATTTTTAGAGTAGAAGTTCCTCAAAAAACTATTACTCAAGTTAAAGCAGGTAAGAAAACTGAAAAAGATGAAAAAGTTTTCCCTGGTTACGTTTTAGTTGAAATGATAATGGATGAAGACAGTTGGTATGTAGTTAGACATACAGCCGGTGTAACTAGATTTGTTGGTTCAGCTAAAAAACCTATTCCTGCAAGAGATAGTGAAATTAAAAAGGTTCTTGGTAGAGCAACTACTGATGCACCACAAAGAATTGAACTTGACGTTAAAGCTGGCGACAAAGTTAGAATTATTTCTGGACCATTTGCTGAATTCGTTGGTGACATTACAGAAGTTTACCCAGATAAGGCTAAATTAAGAGCTAACGTTTCAATCTTTGGTCGTGAAACTCCAGTTGAATTAGAATACAAACAAATTCAAAAATTATAATTAAAGCGAAAGCTTAAAACTAAGTAAATTGTGGAAGGGATTACCCGTTATTACCACAGAAAGGACAAAAAATGGCAAAAAAAGTAGTAGGAAAAATCAAACTTCAAATTGAAGCCGGAAAAGCAAATCCATCTCCTCCAGTTGGTCCTGCATTAGGTCAACATGGTGTTAACATCATGGATTTCTGTAAACAATTCAATGCGAAGACTGAATCTCAAGCTGGTTACATTATTCCAGTAGTTATTGATGTTTATGAAGACAGAAGTTTTTCATTCGTGACAAAATCACCTCCAGCTCCTGTTTTAATCAAGAAAATCTTGAATATTCCTAAAGGATCAGCAACACCAAACAAAACAAAAGTCGCTGAAATCACTCAAGAACAACTTGAAGAAATTGCAAAAATCAAAATGGAAGATTTGAATGCAACAACAATGGAAGCTGCTGTTGAAATGATTAAAGGCTCTTGCAGAGCTATGGGTGTTACTGTAAAACAGTAATAAGTACTAATTTATGTATGGAAGGACGTTTAAGTCCGTTACTACCACGAAAGGAAAATTAAGATGTCAAAATTAACAAAAAAACAACAAAAAGTTCAAGAGTTGTTGGAAGGGTTTGAACAACCATCAACAGGTCTTGATGCATTAAAAAAACTTAAAGAAGTGTCAGAAGCCGTTTCAAAATTTAATGAAACTGTTGAATGTCACATGAGATTAGGTATTGAAGTTAAACATGCTGACCAACAAATTCGTTCAACAACTGTATTACCAGCAGGTTTAGGTAAAACAGTTAGAGTTTGTGTTATCGCAAAAGGTAACAAAGTAGATGAAGCTTTAGCTGCAGGCGCTGATTTTGCAGGTACTGAAGATATCATTGAAAAAATCGAAAAAGGCTGGTTTGAATTTGATACATTAATTGCAACTCCAGACTGTATGGGTATGCTAGGTAAGTTAGGTCGTGTTTTAGGTCCTAAAGGCTTGATGCCAAACCCTAAAACAGGTACTGTTACTCTAGAAGTAGGCAAAGCTGTTAAAGATGCTAAAGCCGGTAAAGTTGAATTCAGAGCTGATAAACAAGGTATGATTCACTGCCCAATCGGTAAAGTTGAATTTTCAGTTGAAGATTTAATGAAAAACTATGCTACTTTAGCAGAAGCTATTTTGAAAGCAAAACCTGCATCTGCAAAAGGTACATACATTAAATCAGCTTATTTATCAACAACAATGGGACCTGGTATCAAATTAGATACAAAAACTTTAGCTGCAGAAGTTAAAGATTACATTGGTGCATAGTTGATTTGAAATTTTGGGCGTGGCGTGAGCCACGCCTTTTTTAATAGATATTTTTGCAAGAAGGTTATGGATAATGAAAAAAGGTTTATTTATTACATTTGAAGGTGCTGATGGTTGCGGAAAAACAACCCAAATTAACTTATTTACTGAATATTTAAAAAATAGAAATTTTGATGTTGTTTTAACTAGAGAACCCGGATGTAAAGGACTAGGAGAAAAAATTAGAGAGCTTTTACTTAATTATGATGGTGAAGTGTCATCAGTTTGTGAATCCTTTTTATTTTTAGCCGATAGAGCTCAGAATGTTGATATCATTGTTCGTAAAAACATTGAACAAGGAAAAATTGTAATTAGCGACAGACATACAGATTCCTCTCTTGCATATCAAGGTTATGGTCGTCAATTAGATGTAGATAAAATCGATATGCTAAATAACATTGCTACAAGTGGTTTAAAACCTGATTTAACCATTGTTTTTGATATTGATGTTGAAACTTCAATGAAAAGAGTAGGAAATGAAAAAGATCGCATGGAATCTGCCGGAAAAGAATTTTTTGAAAGAGTTCGTCAAGGATATTTAAAAATTGCTCAAAAAGAACCAAACAGAGTTAAAGTTATTAACTCTGTTGATTCAATTGAAAATATTCATAAACAAGTTGTTCAATTATTTGTTGAACTCAATGAAAAATTGGCTAAGTAATTTATAGCCTTTTAAGAAACTCTTGTAATCCATTTTTTCATCAGCTGAGTGCATATTATAAAGGTCAGCAAGCCCCATTAAAAATGGAATAAAGGTTTCACCTTTTGCGTTTTTATGTTGGCAGTAAATATGAGTTTCAGCTCCTGCGTGAAATGAATTAATTTCATATTTAACTCCAAGTTTTTCTGCAGCTCTTTTGAAAACTTCAGGGATGTATGTATCATCTGATTTTTCAAATGCCGGCATTTTTTGTTTAAAGGTACCTTTTGCTACTGCAATATCTTCATATTTTTTATTAAATTCTTCAATTATATCTTGAATTCTTGCGATTAGTTCGTTTTCTTTCGGTAATGAGGCACTTCTAATTGAGTAAGTAGCTTCAGCATAAGGATTTAAAACATTTGTAACTTTTATATCTCCGGCTTTGATTCCGCCTAAATTTATTGATGTTACAACGCCAGTTTCATCTTTATAGTAAACCCCTTGAGGTATGTTATTACATAGTTCAGCCATTAATTTTGCAGCATTAGGTTTGGTTTTATCAGCAATTTCAATGCCTGAGTGACCACCTTTACAAGAAATTTCAACATGACCATTGCAGTAGCTGGCGCCTGAAATTTGAAGAACTCCAAAAATATCAGCATCGCAAACAATAACGTATTTTGAATTTAATTTATTAAAATCAAAATTATGTATACCACTCATGCCATTTTCTTCATCTCTTGTGAATACTACTTCAAGTCCGCCGTGTTTTAAATCTGAATTTTTAGTATCTTTTAGCAATTTTAATGCTGCTGCAATACCAAATTTATCATCACCACCAAGAGTTCTATTGTTTGCTTTAATAAAATCACCATCTAGCATTGGTATAACCGGAGTATCATCTCCGACAACATCCATATGTGAAGAGAGTGCCATTAAAGGTTTTGTTGAATCTGTTGCCGGTAATTTAATAATTACATTGCTATAATTATCAGTTTCAAAATGTAATCCTTCTTTTTCGCAAAAATCTTTTACCCATGTAACAACTTTTTCTTCGTGTAAAGATGGAGATGGTATGCTTGCTAAATTGTAAAAAATGTCAATTAATTCTTCTTGTTTTCTTAAATTTTCCATTGTTTCCATAATTATATTCCTCTAAAAAATCTTTGGTTGGTACCACCCTTGCCTATTGCTACTTTTATGTTTCGCATACATTTTGGACATCTGCCAACATAGGCTGTACCTTCCTTATTCTGATATATTCTACCGTAAACGCCACAACATTCAAATAGTATTCCCAAGAATTTTCGTGGAGTCTTATTATTTTCATCACTCATGTTATTTTCTCTTATTGTTTTGTCTTACATGACTAGTTAGCACTGTATTATTAGAAAAAATACTGGTTGTTAAAGTTTTTATGTATTTTTCTTGAAGATGTGCATAATCAAATAAAATTATGCCACCAAGGTTTAATTTTCGTGTTTCATGAATTTGGCGAACTAAATCTTCTTCTGAGCCACCCATAAATGTTACAAACAATCCTGCATAAAGTTTTGTTCTTGGTGACATTTCCTTTAACATATCAAATATCATCATTTTGATTGTTTTAGCATCACAAGTTAAAAATAGTGGCGTAAATCCATCAACGAAGTTGTTGTCAGACCAAGTTGTCCAGTCTTGTTGCTTAGTTTCTAATGCCATTTGTCTGTTAGGGAACACGACAGCTGTCAAAAATACTCTATTTTGACGGCATATTTTTGAAACACCTTCTATATATTCAGAAACTTTGTCTTGTCTATATTTATCCCATTCGTTCCACATTTTTGTATCACTGTATTCAATACTAACCGGATCAACGCCATAAATTAATTTGAATTCATCTCTTGCGTATTGAGTATATCCCCAATTAGATTGAGCATATCCTGAGTAACGTGATGATATAGATTGAGGATATCTTGCATAATCAATATTTATGCCATCTGGTGAATATCGGGTGATAATTTCTTTTAACAAATCAAATAAAAAGTTTTGTACTTCAGGATTTGCAGGATCTAAAAAATATCCGTTATGCTCTGATGTAGAAGCAATTGGTAATGGCGAATCAATATTTCTTAGGTTTACATTTGACCATTCAGGTTTTACAGCAAGAATTGTCTTGTCAACGTTAGGTTTGTTACCTGTGTAGAATGATTCAAACCAAATATTAACTTTCATACCTCTTTTGTGAGCTTCCGTAATCCAAATTTGTAGTGGATCAATACCTTTAAAAAGAGGATTTTGTTCCATAAAACCATACTTTTTCATTGTTTCACTAGGAAATATTGTCCTTCCATGGAAGTATGTTTCAAGAAAAATATTGTTAATACCTGTAGATTTTAAATTATTAAGCGTAGCTATGATTCTGGATTCAGTATTATTTACGGGGCGAATCCAAACACCTTTTAATTCAGAAGCTTTGTAAGGTATAGCTGCAGCCATTGCAAGGTTAGCATTTTGTACGGCTAAAGCTGCAAATTGTTGTAATTCTGAAGAATTGTGTTCTGCTTTTCTTACATAATGTTTTGCTTTTGAAAGATAACTTTTTGTCGGTTTCGGATCATAGTTGAATGAATTTTTTTGATAATAATTCATAATTGTTGTAGCTTCTTCAATTTTTTCTTTTGCAGCAAAAATGTAACTTCTAGAAGTATTATAAGCTGTTATAGTCATTGTTTCTTTGTCAATTGATATGATTGTACCGATTTGGACGTTATTATTTAACCAAGATTTAGCTCTTCCGTGTGCACTAATTACAATACCGTTAGATGGAATTAGTGAATCAGCACCGCTTAAAGATGTTACAATATCACCTTCAACAATCGCTTCTCCACCAAATTCATTTGTTCCTGTGGAAGGTGATGCATATTCCGGTGTATAAACTATCAACTGATTTGCACCTCTAAGACCTGGGTACATGCTTGCTGTCCAATTGTTTGCTGTTGTTGGGTTTATTGCATTAATTTTATATACATTTTTTTTATAAACTTGCTCATTTGGCTTTGGTGTGTAAGGTTCAAACACATTTTCAAAAGCATTTGCTGCACATTGTACAACTGTAAACATTAAAAATAAGCATGTTATTTTATTTAGTAACGATTTCATTCTAATCTCCATTAATCAGTATAGTAGTATGGCTTTTTTCTCATGTAATATTGAGATTTTCCATATTTTAAAGCATCAATTGATTGTATTTTTGATTTTAATTTATTGTTCGGTTTTAGGGCGTATGCCATTGAATAAAATTGTTTTGCCCTTACTAAATCCCCAAGTTTTTCATTTGTTTCACCTATATTATAATACAAGAAATATTTATTGGGGTAATTATTTTTTAATGCAATTTTATAATATTTCATTGCTTTGTTAAAATCTTGATTATCAAAATAGAAACCAGCATATAAGAAACTTACATAAGGATTATTTCTTTGTAAATTTAGTCCGTGGTCAAAATTTGAACGAGCAAGAGTATATTTACCTAACTGGTGATATATATACCCGATTTTACCATAAGTCACTACCGTATCAGGGCTAATTTCTGTTGCGGTAATGTATGAGCCTAAGGCTTGTCTATAATTAAAATCTTTCTGAATTTTTGTTTTTGAAAGTCTTGGATTTTCTGCTTTTTTTAGGTAATTGTCACCATTTATTATGTATTCTTTTTCTTTTAGCGTAGAGTAATCTATATAAACAGAATCAAACTCAATTTTGCCTTCCAGTGCGAATGCTGGTGTTATTATTAAATTTATACAAGTGATTAATAAAAATATTTTTAGTTTTTTCATAATATAAAATAAAATTTACTTAATAATTCACAACATTTACTATTATATCAATAAAATTTTAGTTATCATAATATGTAACATGGAGTAATAATTGATGAGCGAGTTATTCTTTTTATTAACATTTATAATATTAGCTACAGCCTTTGCTGTTGCTTCAATAGTAGCGGGATTTGTGCTATCTTATAAATCTGAAGATATTGACCAAACACCATACGAATGCGGAATGAAAATTTTTGGTGGTGCAAAAATTCAGTTCAATATTAAATTCTTAAATTTTGCAATCATGTTTCTAATTTTTGATGTTGAAGCTATTCTTTTATTTCCATTTGCGGTGAACTTTTTATCACTAAAGTTATATGCATTAGTTGAAGTAATTATCTTTTTGTTATTACTGTTGTTCACATTATATTATGCATTTTTAAAAAAAATCTTGAGGTGGCAATAATGAATGTAATTGTCTCAAGCATTGATTTTATTTTAAATTGGGGACGTGCTAATTCGTTATGGCCGTTGACTTTTGCAACATCTTGCTGTGGTATTGAAATGATGCAAGCCAGTGCTGCAAATTTTGATATCGCAAGATATGGTTCAGAAGTTTTTAGAGGTTCTCCAAGACAAGCAGATTTATTAATTTGTGCAGGGACTATAACTCACAAAATGGCTCCTGCGTTATTGAAGCTATACAAACAGATGCCTGAACCAAAGTATGTTATAGCTATGGGAGCTTGCGCCTGTGGTGGCGGAATGTTTGCAAATGACAGTTATTCTGTTGTTAAAGGAATTGATAAAATTATTCCTGTTGATATTTATCTTCCTATGTGTCCTCCTCGCCCAGAGGCTTTGTTTGATGCAATTTTGAAATTACAAAAAAAGATAAAGAAAGAATCAATTTTGAATAGAGAAAATTTGATTGCAAAACATGAAACATTGTTAAAACCAGAAAAAGAATTATTAGTATTAGATAATGACTTAAACATTGAATATTGGGGGGTAGAAGAAAATGTTTGATTTTTCTATTCTAAAAGCAAAATTTAATAATGTTGAACAAATTAATCCTTCAAAAATTCGTGTTAATAATGAATTAATTGAGGTTTTGGAATATTTAAAGAATACTCCTGAATTTGATTTTGATATGTTAACTTCAATTGTTGCAATTGATTTAAAAGACAATATTGAGCTGATATATCAATTGATTTCAACTAAAACCTCTGAAACTCTTTATATTTCATATATTTGTAAAAATTATACAGCTCCCTCAGTTATTAAGGTTTATAGTTCGGCTTATTTTGATGAATGTGAAATTTTTGATTTATTCGGTGTAGAATTCGCAGGAAATAATGAACTAAAACGTTTATTAATGCCTGAAAACTGGATTGGGCATCCTCTTTTAAAATCATATGTTCAAAATGATGAAAGGTTGGTGTGGAATGGCTAGTACAATTAAAATTAATGTCGGTCCGCAACACCCTTCAACTCACGGCGTTTTGCGCTTAATAACTGAATTAGACGGTGAAAATATTCTATCAATAGAACCTGTTATTGGATATTTGCATCGTGGTCTTGAAAAAATGGCAGAATCAAGAACCTATTTGCAATATTTACCTCTAGTTGATAGAGTTGATTATTTAGGTGGATTTTTTACTTCTTATGTATATTGTGATGCGGTTGAAAAACTTGCCAATATTGAAGTTTCCAAAAGAGCACAATATATTAGAGTTTTATGTATGGAAATGAATCGATTAGCATCTCATTTGTTATGGCTTGGAACATATATGCTTGATTTAGGTGCGTCTTCTCCTCTTTTTTATGCATTTAGAGATAGAGAAGTGTTATTGAGCTTATTTGAAGAGTTAACCGGTCAAAGAATGATGTATAACTATTTTGTTTTTGGCGGTGTTAGATTTGATGTAACTAACGAATGGCTAGATAAAATTTTAAACTTTTTAAGTAAAATGCCTAAAAATATTGATGATTACGAAAAAATTATAACTGATAATCCAATTTTTAAAGAACGCACAATTGGCAAAGGTATTTTACATAAACATGTTGCTATAAAATATTCAATTACAGGACCTAATTTGAGGGCTTCAGGATGTGATTTAGACATAAGAAAGGCTCATGGCTATGCAATTTATAAGGAATTAGATTTTGTACCTGCCATTTCTCATAGATGTGACTCTTATGGTAGATATGAAGTTCGAATTCAAGAAATGAAAATTTGTTTATCTTTAATAAGACAATGTGTATTATGGTTAAAATCAGATACAGGCAATCCTGTTAGTAACATTAATCAACTTAATTTAAAAGTTTCTGAAGGTGAGTATACTTCATATGTTGAATCTTCAAGAGGTCTTTTAAATTGTTACATAAAATCAGATGGTTCAGGCAAACCTTATCGTGTAAAATGGCGTACAGGTTCATTTTATGCTGTACAAATACTTTCAGAATTATTAAAAGGCGAAACAATACCGGATATTATGGCTGTATTTGGTTCGTTAGATGTAATTTTACCAGAGGTGGATAGATAATGAATTATTTATATTTTTGGTATATTGATATTTTAACCAAACATAATATTCCTGAAATATTGGGGGATATTACGTTTCCTATACTTCCATTTTGTATAATTGCTGCAGCTATAATTTTAGTTGTACTTATCTTAGTTTTAATGGAAAGAAAAATATTAGCTTTATTTACACAAAGAAAAGGTCCAAATAGAGTTGGGATATGGGGACTTTTACAAACTTGTGCGGATGCAATAAAATTATTAACCAAACAAAATGTTGATATCAGAGGTTGTGATAGATTCTTATTTAACATAGCTCCGATTCTTGTTTTTGTACCGGCGATGCTTTTATGGGGACTAATTCCTTATTCATCAGAATTTGAGTTTATGAGTTTTTCGGTTACTGCTATTTTATTTTTAGCAATTGCAGCCTTGCCTGTTATTGGAATTGTTTTAGCAGGATATGCAAGTAACAACAAGTATTCTTTAATTGGGGCAATTCGTTCAGCAGCTCAAATTATAAGCTATGAGTTACCGATGATTTTTGTTGTATTAACTGTTGTACTATTAGCTTCTTCTATGAACTTAAGAGATATTGTATTGTCACAAATATCCGTAACTCCGGTATTAGGATGGTTTATAATTCCAAATTTTGTTGGCTTTATTATAATGTTTATTTGTGCTGTTGCGGAATTAAACAGATGCCCATTTGACTTACCTGAGGCAGAAAGTGAACTTGTAGCCGGATATAATACAGAATACTCCGGTATGCGCTTTGCTTTATTCTTTTTGGGTGAGTATACTATGTTGTTCGTAATGTGCCTATTTATGGCAACAATATTCTTCGGCGGGTATCTTCCAATAACGGGAAAATATGTTGCAGAATGGTGTTTTGCAAACTCCGAATTTTTACAAGTCTTTATTTATATAGAACAAGCTATTTGGTTATTTATTAAAACTATTTTTCTTGTAACTCTTGTAATGCTTGTACGAGCAACATATCCAAGACTAAATTCTTCATCTCTAATGAAGTTCTCTTGGAAGTTCTTATTTCCATTATCTATTGTAAACTTTATAATCATTGCAATAGTGAAGTATTTTACTAATGGAGGGACAATATAATGTTGAAATTTATAAATAACATAAAAGCACTAATTCTAGGCTTATTTACTGTGTTTAAACATTCTTTTAGGACCAGAGTTACAGGTGAATATCCTGAAAAACAACCTAATATTCCTGAACGTTTTAGGGGGCTACATGAGTGGAATTCAGAAAAGTGTTGTGCTTGCAAAATCTGTGAAAACTCTTGTCCGGCAGCGGCTATAAATATAAATAAAAATGAGAAAAATTTATCATTTAAAGTTGATTTGAAAAAATGTATTTTTTGCGGGAATTGCCTATATAACTGTCCTAAAAATGCAATTACAATGACAAATAAATTTGATTTGGCAACAGATAACAAAGATGATTTAATAATTGAAATAAACTCTTTAAATTCAGATGATGAGAGTAATATAATTAATAAGTAAAACGAGGTATCATGAACGAACTTGAAATAATAAAAAGCATAACATTTTATGGATTTGCTCTTGCAATTCTATTATTTGCGGTGCTTACTTTATTTGCTAAAAGAATACTATATTCACTTTTATTTTCTGTAATTTTATTTTTTAGTGCTGGAGGTATCTTTTTCTCATTAGGTGCTGATTATAATGCTGTAGTTCAAATTATAATTTATGGAGTCGCAATTCCTGTTTTGTTTATCTTTGCAATTATGTTCACATCTCCATACGAAAGTCGTAAGGTTAATTTATCATATTCTCCAAGATTTTTTGTTGGATTTTTGTCGGCCTCATTATTGTTTTTGATGCTATGGTATGCGGTACAATTTGCATTGGGTATGTCAGATAAATTTGGTTGGTTATTTAATTCTGAAATCCCAGAGATAAATTCAGTTGAGATTTTTATGGCTATATCAAACGGATTGTACACAACATATTCATTACCTTTTATTTTAATTGGAGTTTTAGTTCTAACTGTTGTTGTTGGAATTTCAACATTAAACGTAATTAAGGAGAAAAAAAGTGCTAAATAGTATTTTTAATATAAACTTATCACATTATTTGGTATTAGCTTTCCTTTTATTTTTAATTGGGGCTTTTGGCGCAATTGTTTCGAAAAATGTTATAAAAGTTTTATTATCAATTGAATTTATGTTAACAGCTGTAAATATTAATTTTATTGCTTTTGCTACATACGCAGATAATATAAAATTTATAGGATATGTATTTAATCTATTTTACATTGCAATAGGTTCTATTGAAGTTGCAATTGCTTTAATCATTTTTTATTTAATGTACAGAGAAAAGAAATCAGTAGATATGGATAAGTATAAGGAGTTAAAAGGTTAAATGGATTTTTTTATTTCTAACATTTACACAGTAATTTTAGTTCCACTTTGGGTTTGCTTAATAATAATGTTAGGCAAACTATTTGCAGTGTTTCAATCTAGACGATTAATGGCTGGTTTGACAATTACTTCAACCTTATACATATTTGCTTTTTCTATCGCTGCGTTTGCTAAAAATTTGCTAAATACAGGATTTACTTATGAAATTGCGATTCCTTTTATCAAAATAAGTGCCATTGAATTTTCAATTGGTGCATATATAGATGGGCTTTCATCTTGGATGCTATTAATTGTTGCAATTATTTCTTTACTTGTTCAAATATACTCATATTCATATATGCAATTTGATAAAAGTTTTATGAGATATTTTGCATATATGAACTTATTTACATTTTCAATGGTTGGATTAGTCTTGAGTCCGAATATGTTCCAAACGTACATATTTTGGGAACTTGTTGGTGCCTCAAGTTATTTATTAATTGGCTTTTGGTACAAAAAGGAAGTTGTTTCTAATGCAGCAAAGAAAACTTTTATAATTAATCGAATTGGTGATTTTTCTTTATTGTCAGGAATAATCATGGGTGGGTATATTCTTTATTCTAATTACGACAATATTGTATCTATAAGTTTACCATTTTCAGATTTAGCATCAATTTCAGATCAAATTTATGTTGCAACATCTGACGGGATATTTATAGTTCTTTGTTTACTTTTAATTATTGCTTCAATTGCAAAATCAGCTCAATTTCCACTAAATACGTGGCTAATTGATGCAATGGAAGGACCGACTCCTGTTAGTGCTTTAATACATTCAGCAACAATGGTTGTCGCAGGTGTATATTTACTTTGTAGATTATATCCGCTTTACTCAATGAATACTGCCGTTTTAGCCATAATTTCTATAGTTGGTATTGTGACCGCAATTCTTTGCTCATTTGCAGCAATTACTCAAACAAATATAAAACGAATGTTAGCCTATTCTACGAGTGCACAATTAGGTTTAATGTTTTTGGCTGTTGGTGCGTGTTCTGTAAGTGTTGCAATGGTTCATTTAACAGCACATTCATTTATAAAGGCTATGTTATTTTTAGTTGCTGGTATTATAATTATTGCTCAAAATGGTAATCAAGATATTAAATTGATGGGCGGATTGAGAAAGAAACTACCGACTGCAACAATTGCATATCTTATAGGTGCTTTCTCTTTAAGTGGCTTGCTTTTTGCAGGATTTGCATCCAAAGAATTAATTTTAGGCAACTTATTAGCGGGGAAACATTTAATTTATGCAACTTTATTTTTAGTGGTTGCGTTTATGACTGCGTATTACCTTTTTAGAGCTTATTTTTATATATTTGAAGGCGAAAATAAATCTGAGGATGCAGTACAATTTAAAACTCCTGATTGCTTAATGAATATAGTTGTTGGAATTTTTACATTAACAGTTATATTATTATGGTTTATATTCCCAAAATCTGATGATATTTTATTCAAAGTAATATCATATTTGATTGGTATTACAGCAATTGTATTTGCCTATGTAATATATTACAATAAGACCTTAGTTCGCAGGATACCTGTTATCTTTGATATTTCATATAATGGTTTCTATTTAGATAATTTATATTTGAATTTTGCGAAACTTTATAAGAAATTAGCTAGGTGTTTCTACTTACTTGATAAGTATATGTTTGATGCAATTTCTTACCTTTTTGCATTAAATATCAGATTCTTATCTTGGATATTTTCTAAACTCCAAACCGGAAAAGTTCAAAGTTATTTGTCGTATGCATTATTGATTTTGATGCTGTCTTTCGGTGGATTATTATTGATTTATAATTTAATTGTTTATTTCAGTGAGGTATAAAAATGGGCAGTATAATATCTTTAAAACTTTTAGTATTTTCACCATTATTAATGTCAATAGTATTTTTATTACCTATTTTTTCAGGTCATACAGTGCTTATAAGAAGGTTCGCAAAAATATTTGCAGGACTACACTTTTTATATGCGTTGTTATTCTATGTATTTGCTAATTTTACAACTGAAAATGACAATTATCTTTCTTTAATAAATTCAATTGCAGGAAATGTTGAGAATGGTCAATTACCATTAAACTTTTTTAGTGAGTTAACTTTCTTTGGTAGTTCATGGATAAATTCATTAGGGATAAAACTAACTTTTGGCTTAGATGGAATTTCTCTTTTCTTTGTAATTTTAACCTCATTCTTAGTTCTGATGACTTGTATTGCAAGTAAAGGTATAATTCAACAAAAACATAGTTTATTTTATGCTCTAATATTTATTCTTGAAACAGCAATATTAGGTGTATTTGCATCTTGTGATATGTTCGAATTCTTTATGTTTTGGGAATTAGAACTTATTCCGATGTATTTCTTAATAAGCTTGTGGGGTGACGGTAAAGCTAAAAAATCAGCGATGAAATTCTTATTATATACATTTATAGGAAGTTTATTTATGTTGGTTGGTTTCCTAATGCTATATAATTTTAATTTTATTGCAACAGGTATGTTTTCTGCTGATATTCATACTTTAACATTAAATATAGATACTACACCTGTGTATTTGCAAATTTTAGCATCTTTGTTTATGTTGTTTGGTTTTGCTGTAAAACTCCCAATTATACCATTCCATACGTGGTTGCCGAATGCTCACGTTGATGCACCGACACCGGTTAGTATGCTTTTAGCCGGAATTTTACTAAAAATGGGCGGATATGGTATTATTCGTTTTAATTTACAGCTATTACCGGATGCATTCCTTTATATTGCACCTTATTTAGTAGTTTTAGCCTTTATTAACATAATATTTGCAGCTATTGTTGCATATTATCAAAATGATATAAAGGCAATAGTTGCTTATTCAAGTATTTCTACAATGGGGATTGTTTTGTTAGGGATTTGTTCGCTTAATACTCTTGGCATAGCAGGTGCAATATTCTTAATGTTGGCACACGGAATTATTTCAGCTACTTTATTTTTCATTGTTGGTACTATATATAAAAGAACTAAAACTAGAGAACTTGTTCAACTTGGCGGTTTAGCAAAAGTAATGCCTAGATTAGCTGGCTTTTCTTTATTATTTATGTTTGCCGGAATTGGTGTTCCTGCAACAATGGGATTTGTTGGTGAGTTCTTGTCTTTTGTCGGAGCATTTGGCTCTTCTATACTAAATAACTATATGATACAAACCATAGTTATCATATCTATTTTAGTTCTAATTTTATCGGCTGCTTATTTATTAAAACTAATACACAAAGTTTTCTACGGTTCTCAATTGGAACGTTGGAACAGTCTTAGTGATATAACTAATCATGAATTTGTTATATTATTCGTTATGACATTTGTTGTTATTCTATTTGGTGTTTATCCAATGCCAATTATTGATACAATAAGTCCTTGTATTTTATCAATTGTAGAAGCTTTCGGAGGATAATCTTATGAATTTAATACAAGATATATTTAATGCAATGTTACCAGAAACTATAATTATAATCACAACTTTTGTTCTAATTATAATTTCATTATTTTATAATGTTAGATTTTATAAATTATCAAAATGGTTGGCTTTAGGTGGTGTTGTTATTGCATTATTTGCATTACAAAAGCTTCAACTTGAACCGATTTACTATGCATTTAATTATAATGTTTTGTCGGATACATTTACTGTCTTTTTTAAAGCGTTGATACTTGTAACGTCAATAATTGTTATTCTTTTATCTAAAAAAAATGTTTCAACCCGAAATCATAAAACTTTTCAATTTTATGCATTATTGTTAATGGCTGTTTTTGCCAGTATGCTAATTTTATCTTCAAATGATTTTATTATGCTAACAATTTCATTAGAGTTGTTAAACTTTTCGATATATTTCCTAATAGCTTATAAAAAAGGATATTTGTCTAAAGAAGCTTCATTCAAATATTTGATAACTAATGCTTTTGCAACTGCAGTTTACTTATTTGGCGTGTCTTATTTATATGGAATAACCTCTAGTTTTAATTTTAGTGATATTAATAACTATTTTATGAAGCAAGATCCTACATTTATTTATACTTTTGCAAATATATTTATTGTTACTGGTTTACTATTCAAACTTGCAATTCTTCCGTTTGCAAATTGGGTATTAGATGTATATGAAGGAGCACCTATTTCTGTTGGTGCATTTATAGCTACCGTTCCAAAAATTTCAATGATTGCAATTATTGCCAGATTGATGGCTTTTCCTGCTAGTTATTCGTTTGAATTACCTTTTGTTTTGATAATTTTATCAGTGATAACTGCAGTTTGGGCTAATGTTTTAGCGATTAGGCAAAAAAATATTTTAAGAATTTTAGCTTGTAGTTCTAGTGCTAACGCTTCTTACATGTTATTTGTGCTATCACTGGTTTCGGTATCAAATCTTTCTACTGTTTTATTTTACTTAGTTACATACATCTTTATGAATTTGGGTGTATTTGCAATGATAGTTGCGCTTGAAAATTCAGGATACACAAAGAAGATATCTGATTATAAAGGACTTGTATATTCTAATCCGATGATGACACTAGCATTTGCAGTATGTATCTTTGGCTTAGCCGGTTTTCCAATAACTTCAGGATTTATTGCAAAACTTTACCTATTCTCAGCAGTTGTATCATCAGGAATTATATTTGTTCCATTTTTAATGATACTTTTGGTTGCAATAACAGTTGGAATTTATTATTATACAAATATTATAAAGATTATGTTTGAAAAGACAACCTCTGTTAAAGAAATTGCTCATTCAAGTACTATTTCTCAAAGCATTGTTTTGTATATTTGCACAACAATAACGCTGATAGTCGGAATTTGCCCATCAGCGCTAGTTGATTTATGTAAATTTATAGCTTATAACTTATAACTTGTAAATTACCAATCTGTAAATGATTGATAAGGTTTGATGTCATGTTGTAATAAAGTATCTTCATCAACACCTATATCTATATAGCCCCAAAGTTTCTTCCACCAAGGCCATTTTCTATATTTAAGAGTCTTATATTCTCTATTTTCTGAACGAGCTTTTTCAAGTTGTACATGTTCCGCAGTTACAGAGGAATAACCATGGTTAATAAGATATTCCGGAGTTGTTGTTTCTTCTGTTATATCATACGCAAAGGCTTGTAAAAAAGATATTGCAATAACTGATAATAATATAATTTTAGTAATCTTCATTAATTTTACCTCTATAAAACTATATCAATATGATACATTAAATTAAAACTCGAATCCAATGTATTACAATTTATTTACATGATTATAGTGATTCTTTTATAAGCTTTTCTAATTCATCAAGCAATTTTTCTTCAGGTACTCTTGCTATAATTTCACCTTTTTTGAAGATATAACCTTCATTTATTGCCCCTGCAATACCAAAATCAGCGTGTTGAGCTTCACCTGGACCATTTACAGGACAACCCATTGTTGCAATTGTAATATTAGCATCTAAATTTTTAAAACGTTCTTCAACTTTTTTTGCTAAGCCAATTAAGTCAATTTGCGTACGCCCACAAGTTGGGCAAGATACAAAATTAACCCCTTTTTGTCTTAGATTTAAAGCTTTTAATATTGCATATCCTGCATGAACTTCTTCAACAGGGTTTTCCGTTAATGAAACTCTGATAGTATCGCCAATTCCTTGAGATAATAGGCTACCAATACCTACAGAAGATTTAACCAGTCCGCCTTTTAATGTGCCCGATTCAGTTACGCCCACGTGAAGAGGATAATCATACTTTTCTGAAAATAACTTGTATGCTTCAATCGTAGTCGGAACTTCAGAAGATTTAAGTGAAACTTTAATTTTGTCAAAATCTAAATCTTCTAGTATTTTGATGTGTCCTTCTGCGCTCATTACCATTTTTTCAGCTAAAGAGCAGTCTAATTCTTTTAATTTTTTCTCTAATGAGCCTGCATTAATACCTATTCGGATTGGAATGTTTTGTTGTTTTGCTAATGAAACAACTTTTTCAACATTTTCTCTTTTACCAATGTTTCCGGGATTCAATCTTAGTGCAGAAACACCATTATTTATACACTGTATAGCTAATCTGTAATCAAAGTGTATATCAGACACAACCGGTATTGGTGATTTTTTTACAATGTCTTTAATCGCTTCACCTGCATCTTTGTTTAGAACAGCAAGTCTAATGATTTCACAACCAGCCTCTGCCAGTTCATCAATTTGCTTTAATGTTGCTTTTACATCTCTTGTGTCTGTATTACACATAGATTGCACTGATATTGGCGCTTCTCCGCCAATTTTTACATTTCCTATTGAAATTTGTTTTGTTTTACGTCTTTTTATCATAAAATAATAATATCACTAAAAGATGTCATGAGGTAGTATTAATGAAAATTGCAATTTTATCTGATATTCACGGAAATTTGATAGCTTTAAACGCTGTATTAAAAGATTTAGAAAAATCTACGGTTGATGAAATATTTTGTTTGGGAGATTTAGCTATGGCTGGTCCTGAACCTAATGAAACAATTGATTTTGTAAAAAAACAAAATTGGACAATTGTTCAAGGAAATACTGATAAATTTATTGTAGATTGTTCATTAAACAATTTGACAATGGATAAAACTATTGCACCAATTATGGCAAATGCATTAGAAAATGATGTTAAGATAATTTCAAAAGAAAATATTGATTTTTTAGCAAATCTACCTGAAAAATTATCATTAGAGCGCGAAGGTGTGAAAATTTTATTAGTGCATGGTTCACCTCGCAGAAATAATGAAAATATTTTTCCTGATTTAACAAACGAACAAATTGATGAAATTATTGCTGATGTCAAAGAAAACATTGTTTTTTGCGGTCATACGCATATTCCTTGCGGTTATCAAACTGATAAAGGGATAACAGTGGTTAATGACGGTAGCATAGGTAGACCTTTTACTAAAAATCCGGATGCTTGTTATATTTTAGCTGAATTTAACAATGGAACTTATACGCTAGAGCACAAATTTGTGAGTTATGATAAGGAAAAAGCCTCAGAAATCCTTTCAAAAAGAGATTTTGAGGGGGCAGAAAAACTTGCCGGAATGCTTATAAAGCCAACAGTACGCCACATGTAAACTTATTTAACAAACTTTTTATAATTTAAAAAAATGTGTATAATTAGCCTATGAAAGACTTTGAGGGATTTTTTACTTTGGATGGCTCTGTAGGGCTATACAGCGAGAATGATAATGATGTTTATCATTCCGTGTATGGTGCTCTGACAGAAGCTTACGAAAAATTTATTAATCCTTCTGATCTAAAAGCTTACTTTGAAAATAATAATGAAATAAAAATATTAGATATTTGTTATGGAATTGGATACAATACAAAAGCATTTATAAATTATTTTTTAGAAAATATATTACAAAAAAAATCAAAAAACAAATGTACGCTTACAGAAGGTATCGAACCGATACATACCGATAATATTCTAGGTGAAAATTCAAAAGATAACAAAGAAAATTTCAGCTTAAAAGGTAAATGTATCAATACGTTATATACCTATAATGTTTTAAAAGATCTTGTAAGAAAAATACGGATGTTTTTTGAAAAAAAAAATTGTTTACCCCCAAAAACAAACTTACCGAATTGGCAAATTTATATTAATGCAATTGATACAAATTTAACACTAATAAAATTGTCCCCATTTATAAAATCAATAAATAAAAAGAACTTATTTAAGTATATTAAACAATCAAAAACTGGTATTGAAAAAATTGACAGATATTTACTAAAAAATAAAAATAATTATTTGAAAAATAATATTAAGTATAAATTATTAGATGAAACAAATATGTTACTAGTTATAAAATTAGTTGACGTATATAAGGACAAAATATTTTCGGATGATGTTATTAAAATTTTATCTGATAAAAAATTATCGCTATTTTTTGATGAAAATATGCTAAATTTTGCAAGTTTTTATTTAAAACGGAGGTATAATTTATCCTCTAAGTGGAATAAATTGACCTTCTTACATAATATATATTATCAGTATCTATCTAAAAGTTACAAAAATACTCTAAAAGTACTAGAAAATAACAATTTCATATTAAAAGTATCTAATGAAGATGCCCGTAAGACTTGCTGTTATGATGATTCAACGTATGATTGCATATTTTTAGATGCCTTTACTCCTGCAAAATCACCATCTTTATGGACTGAAGATTTCTTTAAAGTTTTATATGAGCATTTAAATCATTCCGGAAAGTTGCTAACTTATTCGAAATCAGCGATTGTAAGAAACGCTATGATTAAAAATAAATTTTATTTAGGAAATACATATGATGATAATGAAAATATTATAGGAACTATTGCAACAAAAGAACAAAGTCTGATAAAACATAATTTAACAAAATATGAATTAGGGTTAATTAATACAAAGGCAGGGATAACCTATAAAGATTCAGGTTTAAATTTATCTATTTCTGAAATTCTAGATAATAGAAATAAAGAAGTTGAAACAAGTGAATTGCAATCGAGTACTCAATATATAAAAAATTATAAAGGTGATAAAGATGAAATATGATGTAGTAATTGTAGGGGGAGGTACTGCAGGTTGTGCTGCAGCTTACACATTAGGAAAAGCCGGTAAACAAGTTTTAATTATAGAAAAAAATATTCACTTAGGCGGAACTATGACATCAGGTCTTGTGACTCCAATGATGAAAACATCTGATAATCAAATAAATACTGATTTCTTTGATGTTTTTCGTAAGACATTAAGAAAATACAATGGGCAACTAACATACCTTGATGGAAATGAAGGTTGGTTTAATCCTGAGTTAGCAAAAATTGTACTAGATGAGTTAATGGCTGAGGCAAATGTTGATATCTTATATGATTCAACTGTAGAAAAAGTTGATATATCTGATAGGTATATCAATAAGTTACAGGTAAAACAAAATATATTATCGGTATATATCGATACGAAGTATGTTGTAGACTCGACTGGTTTTTGTGAAATTGGAAAACTTTCAAATTGTAATTTTATAAATGATAATTCATTAAATCAACCAACTAATTTAAGATTTATTATGAGTGGCATTGATTTAAAACGTTTTTACGAATGGTTAATGGAATATGACAAGGACAGAGATGTAACAACAGGTTCTTTAATAGATGGACAAATACATCTGTCTACTGCATATACTTGGGATTCCAATAAAAAATGGGCTTTAAGTCCTCTATTTGAGGATGCTGTAGCAAAAGATATTCTAAAAGACGAAGATAGAAACTATTTTCAGCTGTTTACTATTCCTGCAATGTCTGATAGTATTGCATTTAATTGTCCAAGAATACTAGAAAGTGAAAATATAGGGCTATCTGAGCCATTACGACTTGCTAAAGTCTTAACTACAGCAAGAGCAAGCATTTATAGGTTAGCTAATTTCTGTAAAATATACTTAAAAGGCTTTGAAAATGCATACATTTCTAATATTGCAGATATGCTAGGTGTTAGAGTTTCCCATCGAATAATGGGGAAATGCATCTATACTATTAATGATTTAAAGTCTGGTAAAACATTTGAAAATCCTGTTGTTGTTTCGAATTACCCAATAGATGTGCATTCGACAAAGGAAAATAGTTCTATTCTTGAGCATACAATGCAAGAATATCAATTACCTGTTGAAGCTTTAATTTCAGCAGATATTGATAATCTTTTTGTTGCAGGAAGATGTCTGTCTGCAGATTTTTATGCACAAGCAGCATTACGTATAATACCTAGCTGTTTTTCAATGGGAGAAGGCGTTGCTAAATATATATTAAAGAAACTTTAAAAAGTTGCTAATATGCAAATATAGCGTATAATCTTACTATGGGGATACGTTTAAAGGTATTATTATCAATTTTTGTTTGTGTAATAGTTTATTCAATTTATTATTGGATAATCCCTGTTGCTATTGATTTGAATAAACTTTCACCATTTATCACAAAATATATTAAAGATGAATTTGGTTATAGTATTTCATATAAAAATGCTAAATTTAAAATGGGATTAACTCCTACAATATGGTTAAAAGCCGATGAGTTTAAGATTTTAAATGACGACAAAACGGAAGCTTTATTTGTAGAAAAACCAATTGTAGAACTATCTATTTTTCCTTTAATAATTAGCCATGCGCATTTAAGATATTTTTATGCTGATGACATTAAAGCTAACTTTTCTTATGATAAGAGTTTACATCTATCTTTAGGGCAGTATTTGCTTTTAAAAATGACTGACTCAAAGATTGACATTAACAAGGCGAAAGTTATTGTTAATGAATATAAATTCACCTTTACTAATAGAGATTTAAAAAAATCTATTTACATTGTCGGTGATTATTTTAACCTTGATAAATATGTAAAAAACAAGCGTTTGAAGTGCTCAGGCAGTACAAAAATAATTGCAGATAATCAAACTTCAACGCTTAATTTTAATATTGATTTTATGATGCCAATATTAAAGCACATTAAAAAGTATCCACCTGAATTTACTGCTTCTATAACTAATTTAGATTTAGAAAAACTTTCAGATTTAATTGCAATAATTAGTAATGATAATATTTCTAAAGTAAAAGGTGTTTTAAATGTCGAAGCACATTCAGGTAGAGTTATTATCGGACAAAAACAATATAATTCGTCATTAACATTATCAAAATTTGAAATTAATTCAAAATACTTAGATAAGCCTTACAGTTATCCTCATAAAATTGAATTAAGATCAAATATATTAGCAGAAAAAGATAGCTTAAATATACCTGTAATATCTTTAAAAACTCCAAAATTTTCAGCTAAATTATCAGGTTCAGTTAATAAATTATCAAGTAAATCACCGGTTCCAAATCTAAATTTTAAAATGTTAAACGTTAGATCTGAGGACCTTTTAGAATTATTGCCATATGGTGACAAATTGTTTAAATCGGTTGCATTGTCACCGTCTTTCGCAAAAGAAGCAGGATTTTATTCAAATGTAAACGTAAATCTTGATATCAAAGATAACTTTACATCTCCAGATTTGGTAGGTGATATCATAATTGATGATGCGTATGTCTATAATCGTATTCCAAACTCACCTAAGGGTGCTTACATTGGTTTAAAATTTTTAGGAAATTATTTAACATTAGATGTTAATGTTCCAACTGATATAAAACAAGAAGTAAACGTAAAAGGTCGAATTAACCTATATAAAAATAAAAATGTAGACTTACATATTACAAGTACAGACAAAATTGATTTAGCTGTTGCAGAAAAGGTTTTAGGACCGGTTCATCAAACCTTGCAGTTTCAATTAGGTCCTGTTCCGGTTATGGGATTTTCAGGATTTGGTAACATTGACTTAAAAGTGAAAGGTAATAAGAAAGATCCTCATACATTTGGGCAATTTAATACAATTAATGCAACAGCGTTTTTTGATGGAATTCCTAAATTTATCCTTACTAATGCGAATGCTACGTTAGTTTTTGATGACTTTAATACAATATTTACGTTAAATTCAGGACTTGTAAACAATAAACCGGTCAGCATTAAAGGTACTTGTAATTTAGCAGGTAAATTTGATTTTAATTTTACAGGAGCGAAACAACCTTTATCAGAATTGTTAAATATTGCAAAAACATCACCTATGCTAAAAGAGTTAAAAGACTTACTAAAACCTTTGGAACGTGCTAGTGGAACTGCTGATGTAAGAATGAACATTAAAGGAGCATTATTAGATATAAACGATTTAGACTTTGGAAATAATGTCAATGTTGATGGCGAATTAAATCTAAATTCTGTTGCAATCAAAATAGATAAACTGGCAAAACCTGTTAAAAATATCTGTGGAATTGTAAAATTTCATAATTTTAATACTGAATTTGATATAAACACTAAAGTATCTAATTCGGTTATAAAGGCTACTGGTTCTGTAAAAAAAGCTATTGCGGATATAAAATTCAGTACCGGTAAAGTAAAAATAGCAGATACAATCAGAGCTTTAGATTTAAAAGATGTAAAAATTGCAAATACACAGGACATTGATAACTCATATTTTAATATTAATGGTTCATATAAAGGTAGCGCTGAAAATATTGATTTAAAAAATGCTCGAATTAATGGTATTTTTAACTTTAAAAATCTAAGTTTAATATATAAACCACTAACTTTACCAATACAAATACAAAGTGGTAGTGCTGCAATTTCAGGTACACAACTTAATTTAAAGAAAATTAATTTAACAGCAGCTTCAATGCCTGTTATTATTGACGGGAAAGTACTTAACGTACTTTCAAAACCAACTGTTAATGCTTATATTTCAGCAAAGCCAAATCAAAAATTTGTTGATACAGTTTATAATAAAAACGAGATATACCCTATTAAATTAAAGGGGGATATGAATTTATCAGTACTACTTTCAGGCAGTCTAAATAATTTAACAACACATTCAACACTAAGAATTGAAAAAGGTTCAAGTTTATATTATATGGGAGCTTCAATAAAAGACAACGTGCCTATAAAGTTATCTTTTATTGCAAATTACACACCAAAATCTGTTGTTGTTAAATCTTTCTTGTATGATAAATTGATTTCTTCTCAAAATCATAGAACATTTTCATCTCGACAACTTTCTACATCTGGAGATTTAATTTATACAAATAATGTTATAAACTTTAAAAATTTTAGGGTTAAAACTTATCTTCCAACAGATACGAGAATATTTAATGTTGTATTTAAAAAGCCTTTTATCAAAGAAGGACAATTTGAATCAGATGTTTACTTAAATGGAACACTTAAGAATCCGCAAATCAGGGGTGATTTCTCTTTATTTGGTATGGATATTCCATTTTTAGATACAACAATAAAAGATATTTCATTAAAATTTATGCCAACAAATATCCATTGTAATATAAATGGTGAATTATTAACAAATAAGTTCAACTTAAAGGCGGTTGCTTTAAATAAGCCAATTCCTCCATATATAGTTAATAATGCAAACCTAAATGTTGGTAATTTTAACGTAAACGCAATTATTGATTCTTTAAAGAACTACGAGGTAGAATCAACAAAGGAAGAGGCAACAAAACTACCATTACTTCCTGTAGGACAATTCATTGTAAATAACTTTGACATCCACGCAGATAACATTCACGTTGATAACATTGATGCAAAAGATTTAAATGCTAAAATTAGCTTTAAAAATAATATTTTAGATGTTAAAAAGTTTAATTTTATACTTGCTCACGGAGCAATGAATGGTTCAATATATCACAGTTTTACATCCCAAAAATCTAATTTTACGTTAAATGTATCAGGTGCTGATGCAGATAAACTTTTATCATCTCTATTTGAATTAAGTGGACAATTGTATGGCGCAATTGATGGAGATATGGCATTCTCTTGTACCGGTGAATCTCAATCGGCATGTCTAAAAACTTTAAACGGTCAAGCAAAATTCCAAGTAAAAAATGGTAGGATGCCGAAACTAGGTTCTCTTGAATATTTATTAAAAGCTGGGAATTTAGTAAAAAGTGGCATTACTGGATTATCTCTGAATGGATTGATTGATTTAGTTACACCTCTTAAAACAGGTAATTTTGACATAATTAAAGGTAATATTACGGTAAATAATGGTATCGCTGATAAAATTCAAATTATTTCAAGTGGCAGAGATTTAAATCTATTTATAACTGGAATTTACAATATGAGCAATTACTACGCAGATATGTACGTCTTTGGCAGATTATCTAAAAAAATCTCAAATGGGTTAGGCCCAATTGGTAATGCTTCATTAAATACCTTATTTAGTACAATACCTGGAGTTAATTTAAATGCAACAAAAGATTCATCAATAATTAATGATATAAACAAGATTCCCGGAGTTGAACTTTCAAATAAACTATACAGAATCTTTGCTGTTGAGGTACACGGCGACATTAGCGGTGATGATTATGTTGATAGCTTCAGATGGGTTGAATAAAATTAATAATTAGTTCTTGTCATTATTTTTTTCGCTTTTGAATTAAACATTGTATCTTTAAACCAAACACCAATAAATTTGCCATTTTTGTACATATATTGAGTATCATATGCAGTAAAATATATAGAACTAATTAACTTACCATTTGCATAATATTGATGTGAATAGTACGGATAATTAGGATAGTTATCTGAAAATTTATCAACATATCTAAGATTACCTAATGTATCGTAGTAATATACAGTCATAGGATTATTCTTATATTGAATTGCGTAGGCATACAATATTTTATCTTTTAATGCATAAAATCCCGCTATATTTTCAGTTTCAGTTTCTTTTATGCCTGATAATACTTGTATATAATGTTGCTTCGTATTTTTATCTTTCAAATAATCTTTATATGTGTTTCTAAACTCCTTCTTTGAGTACTTAGAAATAGGATTATCTGAATATAAGGTTTTTCGAATATCCTCGATATTTGTGTCACGTTCCAGTTGAGTTTTTGTAACCCAGTCAAAATTAATATTGCCATTTAATGCAATTTGCTCCGAAGCGATAGATGGCGATAATATTATAACGAAAAGTAATAGTAAAATTAGATTTTTTTTCATAGTTAATTCATTATATCATAAATTTGTATTATAATTATTATATGGATTATATGAATAACAAATTTGATTGTATAGTCGTAGGTGCAGGTCACGCAGGATGTGAGGCTGCTCTTGCTTCTGCTCGCTTAGGATTAAAGACATTATTATGTTCTTTAAACATGGATAACATCGCCTTAATGCCTTGTAACCCGGCTATAGGAGGACCTGCAAAGTCTACTTTGGTTAGAGAAATAGATGCTTTAGGTGGTCAAATGGGTATTGCAGCTGATGCCACATATCTGCAAATGAAGACTCTTAATATGTCAAAAGGTCCTGCGGTAAGAGCTTTAAGAGCACAATCTGACAAAAAAGAATATACGCAATTTATGCGTAATGTTATTCAAAATACAGACAATATTTTTTTGAAACAATGTTGTATTTCTCAATTGTTAACAAAAGATGACAAAATCGTTGGAGCAATTGATGAATATGGGATTACGTATAGTTCCCCTGTTATTATTTTGACTACAGGAACTTCACTCGAGGCAAAAATTTGGGTTGGTTTAAATTCATATCCTGCAGGTAGACTTGGTGAAATGCCTGCCAGAGGATTGTCAAAATCACTTATTGATTTAGGATTTACCATAAAACGTTTAAAGACAGGTACTCCTCAGCGTGTTGATAGTCGTACTATTGACTATTCTAAAATGATTATACAAAATGGTGATGAAGAGTTAAGTTTTTACTCATTTAGACCTGATAGACCTGTAAGAAAACAATATCCATGCTATTTAACAAAAACTAATGCAAAAACTCACGAAATTATTAAAGCAAATTTGGATAAATCGCCAATGTATAGTGGTTTAATTCACGCTATTGGTCCTAGATACTGTCCATCTATTGAAGACAAGATTGTTAGATTCGCTTCAAATCCTTCTCATCATATATTTGTTGAACCGGAAGGCTTAAGTACATATGAAGTGTATATTCAAGGCTTTTCTAGCAGTTTACCTGCTGATGTTCAAGTTCAAATGGTAAGAACTCTACCGGGGTTAGAAAATGCTCATATAATTAAACCTGCTTATGCTGTTGAATATGACTATGTTCCAGCTGTACAAAATAGTCATTCATTAATGACAAAACGAGTAAAAGGGTTATTTATGGCCGGTCAGATTAATGGTACAAGTGGCTATGAAGAAGCTGCGGCTCAAGGTTTAATTGCTGGTATTAATGCTTTTAATTATTTGAATAAATCAGAGATGCTTGAATTATCAAGAAGTTCTTCGTACATTGGTACATTAATTGATGATTTGGTTACAAAAGATATTGAAGAACCTTACAGAATGCTAACTTCTCGTTCAGAATATCGTTTGTTACTTCGTCAAGACAATGCTGACACAAGACTAAGCGATATAGGTCATAAGGTTGGCTTACTTGATGAAACTCAATACAATAGATATTTACAAAAACAAGACACAATAGCTAACGAAATAAATAGACTAAGAGAAACAAAGCTATCTGTATCTGATAAAGTAAACGAAATATTAGAAAAATATGGTGAACACATTGATAAAGGTATTAGATTATCCGAATTAATAAAACGACCTAATATAGGCTATAAAGTACTTAAAGAGTTGGATGCAGCAACGCAAAGTCTAGATTTACCAAAAGATGTTTATGAACAAGTTGAAATATTAATAAAATATGATGGCTATTTAAAACGTCAAGAGCAACAAGTTGACAATGCTGGTAAACTGGAAAAAATTAAAATTCCAAAAGATTTAGACTACTCAAAAATAGGACATATTTCAACCGAAACTAGAGAAAAACTTGAAAAAATTCGTCCAACAACATTGGCGCAAGCATCAAGAATCGGTGGTGTAAAACCGGCAGACTTATCTGTATTAATGGTTATGCTGGAAAAACATATGATACATTAAAAAATGGGCTAAGCGCCCATTTTTTTTAACTTAATTCTTGAATCTTTTTATATAATTCTTTTTGTTTTTCTGTAGGATGTTTAGGAACAACAATTTTTACTCTTGCATTCAAATCACCAAAACCACCATCTTTTTTAGGTAAACCTAGATTTTTAAGTCTTAAGGCTTGACCAGAAGAAGTTCCTGCCGGAATTTTAATATTTATTTTACCGTGAGGTGTTTCAATATCTTTTTGAACACCTAAAACTGCATCCGGCGGTGTTATTTCAATATCTTGAGTTAAATTATCACCGTCTACAGTATAGTTGGAATCCTTGATGTTAATTATTAGATACAAGTCGCCTTTTTCGCCTGTAATATTTTGTTTACCTTCGCCTTTTAAACGTATTTTTTGACCGTTTTTTATGCCTTTAGGTAATCTTACTTTTACTTTTTTTTCATTTGAAACAACACCTGTACCTTGGCATTTTGAGCAGAAACCGCCATTAGGTGGGCAATATTGGCACTTATCCAGTTCTTTGAATGTTACTGATATAGGATTTGTTGAAAACAAGTCTTTAACTGTAATATTAACAGTTTTTGTTGTATCTAAATTTTCCGGTTTAGCTTGATGAGCATGAGAAGTACTACCAGTGTGCATACCTTGTCCAAAATTCATTCCCATTCCTTCAAAACCTGTAAAACCGGCATTTTTTCTAGAACGAGTTTGTGTGTTTCCCATCATGTCACCAAACAATGAACTGAAGAAGTCTGAAAAACCTCCGCCCATTCCATCAAAAGATGAAAAACCTTGCGCTCCGCCTGCATTATTAAAATTAAAGCTAAAGTTTTCATATCCTGGTGGAGGTGTAAAATCAGCTCCACCTTGCCAATTAGCTCCTAAGCTATCGTATCTTTGTCGTTTTTCTTTATCGCCTAAAACTTCATAGGCTTCATTTATTTCTTTAAATTTAGCTTCAGCTTCTTTTGTTTTATTAACATCAGGATGATATTTACGAGCTAATTTTCTGAATGCGGATTTTATCTCGGCTTCAGTGGCATCTCTTTTTACTCCTAAGGTTTCATAATAATCTTTATATTGCATAGATATTCATCTCCCAATATTATTTTAATACATGTTTTTGTAAATAGGTGTTTTGTTAATCTTTTTTTAATGCTTTTGAACGTAAATTTCTATGATAAGTTATAGCAAATCGGTGAGCCTCATCTCTAATTCGTTGAATTAAAAATAATGCACTTGAACCTCTTGGTAGCATAATAGAAGTGGATTTATTAGGTAGAAATACTTCTTCCTCTCGTTTTGCTAAGCTAACTATATCAATTCCTGATATACCTAGTTCATTTACTATTTGCATAACACTTGATAATTGCCCTTTACCACCATCAATTATAATCAAATCAGGTTTTTCCCATCCTTCTTCACCTAATCTTTTAAATCGTCTTGTTAAAACTTCTTTCATAGATTGAAAATCGTCAGGTTTACCTTCTGTGGACTTAACTTTGTAGCGTTTATATAAAGATTTTTTAGGAACACCATTAATAAAACAAATTCCAGATGCAACAGTATTCGTACCTTGAATATGTGATATATCGTAGCATTCAATTTTATATGGAAAGTTTTTAAGTTTTAATTTTTCAGAAAGGTATGCACCAACTTCATTAAAATCATTTGCTAGTTCAACTAGAGATTGTATTTTAGCCTTTTCTAATACATCTTTTGCATTTTTATCTGCAAGTTCTTGCATTTTTTTACCGGCTTGTGTTTTACCATAGCTGATTTTAACTTTCTTTTTAGAGATGATTTCTAACCATTCTTCATATAAAGCTTTTTCACCAACTGATTCCAATTCTGAAGAAATAATTTTATCAGGAAAATCAAGTTTTAACATTGAGTAATATTCTTTAAAGAATGTCGCAAAAAATTCTGATTTTTCCGTTTCTTCTACCTTATAAGTAAATGATTTTTTATCAATTAATCTACCTTCTCTTATCATAAGAATAACAATGGCAAATATTCCACCATCTTGAAGTATAGATATAATGTCTTCATTAAGTCTAGTACTTTCATATACAACTTTTTGCTTTTCTAAGGTTTTCTGTAAATCAAAGTAACTATCTCTTAATTTTGCAGCCTTTTCAAATTGTTCTGAATCAGAATATTTTTGAATTTGCTCCATTAATTGTTTCAAAAGTTCACCTTGTTTTCCGGTAAGAAATAATTCAGCTTGATATACAAGTTTTTTATACTCATCAGATGATATTTTATTTTGACAAGGAGCAAGACATTTTCCTATGTCGTAGTATAAACAAGGGCGTGATTTGAATTTTAGTTGTTTACATTGTTTTAAAGGAAAGATTTTTTTTATAAAATCTAAAGTTGAATACATGGCTCTAATGTCAGTATATGGACCAAAGAAATGTCCTTTATCAGGATTTAAATTCTTTTTTCTGACAACTAAGATTCTAGGAAAATCTTCATTTGTTATCAAAAAATAAGGATATTTTTTATCGTCTTTAAGTAAAATATTATATTTGGGCTTATATTTTTTTATTAACTGATCTTCTAAAATGAATGCTTCAACTTCAGTATCCGTGATTATGTATTCTAAACGCTCAATTTTTGACACTAAAGCGATGGTTTTAGTTGACTTTTGCGAACGATTAAAATAACTTTTCACTCGTCGTTTTAAATTTTTAGCCTTACCTACGTAAATTATAGTGTTATCTTTATCGTAATACAGATAACATCCTGACAAATCCGGTAATAATTTTAGGGTTTGCTTAAGTTCATCATTCATAACCTATTAAACACCTATCTTAAAGGGAGTTTCTTCCAAGTGATTATTAGAATCTAAAAGTCCTCTTTGTAGTTCATTATAGATAGATTTTTTTGATTTAAAAGCTGAAACAAGGTAATCATAAGCTTTTTTTGTCTTACATTCAGTTCCGCAAGTAAACAAATCTACGGCTGCATATCCATACTCAGGCCAAGTATGAATTGAAATATGACTTTCAGCTATAATTACAACTCCGCTAACGCCATATGGATTAAATCGATGAAAACATTTCTCAACAATAGTAGCACCACACTCTATGGCTGACTCGACTAAAAGTTCTTCTATTTTTTCAACATTATTTAGAAGTTCTTTATCGCAATCATAGAATTCAGCGATTGCATGTTTTCCCAAATATTTACAAGACTTACTTTCTAACATAATCAATTATATCCTTATTTATTAACTATTATAATATTCTTTTAAATTTATTACAAGAAAATTACAAAAAAGAAATTTTTATTGTATATTAATTGTATGAGTAAAATTTTAGTAGTTGATGATGATAGAGCAATCAATGAATTGATAAAAGTTAATTTAAAACTTGCTGGATATGACGTAATCCAAGCTTTTGACGGTACACAAGGTTTTGCATTAGCAAAACAAGAATTGCCCAATATGTTGATATTAGATGTAATGATGCCTAATGTCGATGGATATACCGTCGCTCAAAGGGTGCGTCAAAATGAAACAACAAAAAATATCCCAATACTTATGCTAACAGCATTGTCTGACATTGAAGATAAGGGCAGAGGATTCTCAATTGGAATTGATGATTACCTAGTTAAACCATTTGATATGGAAGAATTAAAAATGCGTGTAAAAGCTATTTTAAAACGCTCTAATCAATTACCGGAATCAATGGCAACAAAAGAAATCTTAACTCTTGGCGAAATAACTTTATTACCGGAACAATACTCTGTTCAAATTGGTGACAACATCGCAAAATTAACCCCAATTGAATTTGATATATTTAATATCTTATTCCAAAATCATGGAAATATGGTTTCTTCATCAAAACTATTAAAAGATGTTTGGGGATATTCTCCTGATGATGATGTCGAAACAATACGTGTACACATAAGACACTTGCGTACAAAAATTGATAAAATTTCAAATGGCAAAAAATACATTGAAACCATTTATGGTGGCGGCTACAAATTAAATGCCTAATTCCTAGTTGTCTTCATCATTAAGACTTAAAACAGCCATAAATGCTTCTTGTGGAACTTCAACTTTACCAACGGCTTTCATACGTTTTTTACCACGTTTTTGTTTTTCTAACAACTTACGTTTACGTGTAATATCACCACCGTAGCACTTATCAAGTACACTCTTTCTAAGAGCTTTAATATTAGTTCTTGCAATAACTCTTCCACCAATTGCTGCCTGAATTGGTACTTCAAATAATTGGCGAGGAATGATAGTTTTTAACTTTTCTGTTAATTTTTGACCAATATAAAATGCGCTGTCTTTATGGCAAATTACAGACAAAGCATCCACAACTTCACCGGCAAGCATTACATCTAATTTTACTAAATCTGAACGTTTATAATCACAGAATTCATAGTCCATACTTGCATACCCCTTTGTTCGAGATTTTAATTGATCGTAAAAATCAGTAATAACCTCACTTAATGGAACATGGTATTCCAGATTAACACGTAGTTTATCAATATAAGTCATATTAATGAAGATACCTCGTTTTGATTGATTCAAATCCATTAACGTTCCAACAAATTCATTTGGAGTGATTATATCAACTTTTACATACGGTTCTTCAATAAACTCACGTTGTGCTGCCGACGGTAAATTCGCAGGATTATCAATTGATAAAACTTCTCCTGTCGTAGTATGAACATGATAAACTACAGATGGAGCAGTTGTTACAAGTGATAAATCATATTCTCTTTCAAGTCGTTCTTGAGCAATTTCCATATGAAGCATGCCAAGAAATCCGCATCTAAAACCAAACCCTAGCGCACTTGAAGTTTCAGGTTCAAAAGTTATACTGCTATCAGATAATTTTAATTTTTCCAAAGCTTCCTTTAAGTCGTGATAATCTTCATTATCAACCGGATATAAACCTGAGAAAACCATCGGTAAAGCTTCTTGATACCCAGGTAAAGGTTCAATTGCAGGATTATCACAAGTCGTAATAGTATCACCAACAAAACGAGTAATTTCTTTAATTGAACCAGCAAAATACCCTACATCACCGCAAGTTAAGGATTCACAAGGAACACGAGTTGGAGTCAGATAACCTAATTCAACAACGTCATATTCTTTTTCTGATGCCATAAATCTAACCTTATCAGATGTTTTTATTGAGCCATCCATTATCTTAAATAGACAAACAGTACCTAAATATGGATCGTATGCGCTGTCAAAAACAAGTGCCCTTAAAGGTTTTTCTGACGTATCAACTGGAGGTGGCACTAAGTCAACAACAGCTTCAAGCACTTTGTCTATACCTTCTCCGGTTTTAGCACTTACAGGAATTGCAAGAGAAGCATCAATGCCTAAAACTTCTTCAATTTCAGCCTTAACTCTTTCTACATCAGCTGATGGTAAATCAATTTTATTTATAACCGGTATAATTTCTAAATTTTGTTCAGCAGCTAAATATACATTTGCCAAAGTTTGAGCTTCAACACCTTGAGTTGCATCAACAATTAACAATGCACCTTCACAAGCAGCTAATGAACGTGATACTTCATATGTAAAATCAACGTGACCTGGGGTATCAATCAAGTTCAACTCATAGTTTTTACCGTCTTTTGCGGTGTATTTCATACGAGCTGTGTTTAATTTAATAGTAATTCCACGCTCACGTTCAATATCCATTGAATCTAAAAGTTGATTTTGCATATCTCTTTTGGCTATAGTATCTGTTGCTTCTAATAATCTATCTGCAAGAGTAGATTTACCATGGTCAATATGTGCAATTATACAAAAGTTTCTAACGTTTTCTCTATATTTCATATAAAAATTATAACAAAAAATTTTAATTATAAAAGTATTTACATTCAATCTTTTTATTGTAATATTTTAGTATAATTATTTTGAGGTAAAACATTAATGTTAATAGAAGAACTTTTAGAGTTAACCGTTCAAAGCAAAGCAAGTGACTTGCATATTTCAGCTAATTTACCACCTGTAATTCGTGTAGACGGTAAATTAATAAGAACTGATAGACCACCTTTGTCAGCAGATGACGTAGAAACTTTATTGTTTCCAATGTTATCAAATGAACAAAGACGTAAACTTGAACAAGATTGGGAATTAGACTTCTCTTATGGTGTTCAAGGATTAAGCCGTTTTAGGGTTAATATCTATAAAGATAAGGGTAATTTTGCAGCTGCTTTCCGTACAATTTCAAGTATTGTACCAGCTTTTGAAACTTTAGGATTACCTGATATTGTCAGAAAAACAGCTGAAAGACCAAGAGGTTTGATTCTTGTAACAGGTCCTACAGGTTCTGGTAAATCTACAACCTTAGCATCTATGATTGACCACATTAATTCAACTCGTTCAGAACACATTTTGACAATTGAGGATCCGATTGAATTTGTGCACCAATCAAAGAAGTCTGTAGTTCACCAACGTGAATTAGGTCAAGATACACGTTCATTTGCTAATGCATTACGTTCAGCTTTACGTGAAGACCCTGATATCATTCTTGTAGGTGAGATGCGTGACCAAGAAACTATTTCGTTAGCATTAACTGCTGCCGAAACAGGTCACTTGGTATTTGGTACTCTTCACACCTCTTCTGCTTCACAAACAATTGACCGTATTATTGACGTATTTCCGGAAGGTCAACAACAACAGGTAAGGGTTCAGCTTTCTAACTCATTAGTAGCTGTATTCTCACAAACATTGTTGCCACTTCTTCAAGCTGATGGTTCAAAACAAGGTCGTGTTATGGCTCAAGAAGTTATGTTAGTAATTCCTGCGATTGCAAACTTGATTAGAGAAGCAAAAGCAGCTCAGATTTATTCTACAATGCAAACAAACTCAGGTTTTGGTATGCAAACACTAGAAATGTCATTGCGTGACTTGTATATGAGAAAGAAAATTACTCTTGAAGACGCTCTTGCTCGTTCAAGCAGACCGGAAGAATTCAAGAGAGGATTACAAAACTCATAAGAGAACAAAAATATATTTAATCAAAATTATGTAGGGTGGGAAAAGCGTAAGCGGTTCCCACCTTTTCTAATGAATATCGACTTGTCTAATTGTATAAATTTTCACTTAATATCATAATTTGAGTATGAAAATTATAATTATTGGTGGAGTTGCAGCAGGTGCGAAAGCCGCAGCTAAGTCAAAAAGACTGTTGCCTGATGCAGAAGTCCATATTTATACTCAAGATACTTGTGTTTCTTATTCTTCTTGCGGGCTTCCGTATTATATTGCAGGAGATTTTGAAGACTGGCATAAGCTTATAGTAAGAACTATAGAAGAATTTGAA
>OIYG01000308.1_pt1 | contig 51185 bp, 53 predicted proteins | sample 1587861 | NCBI WGS metagenome assembly OIYG01 (sample SAMN03283272) | human gut metagenome | biome: human-associated habitat; material: feces | host: Homo sapiens | place: Peru | collected 2012
CTAAATGCCCTAAAAATGGTAAAACAAACCGGCTACGGAGTTGCCTCTCCAACCCTAGCAGATATGAAACTAGATAAACCAGAAATAATAAAACAAGGAGCCAGATATGGAGTAAAACTAAAAGCCAAAGCCCCATCAATACACATGATAAAAGTCGAGGTAGAAAGCACTTTTGAACCAATCATAGGAAGTGAACTTCAATCAAAAGAATTAATAAAATCCCTAACGGAAGATAAAGAAGGAAACGATATCTGGAAAAGCGAAATATTTGGAAGAAGCCTAGAAGTAATAGTTCAAGAAGGAATCCAAGCCAAACTAGCAATGCTTCCCGATAAAGTAAGATTTAAACTATGTCAAACCCTAACAAAAATAATAAATAAAGGTAGTAATACAATGATAGCAATAGTTATCTAGTATTGCTATCTTTTAATATAATAAGAATTTTCTCTGCAAAAACCCCAATATAATTGACAAATTAGACACTTTTTTACAAAAAATACTTGATTTTATATAAGTTTCGTGGTATCTTTAAACAGTAAGCAAAATAGAAAAAGCTTATGATAATTAATGGAGGTAAGAAAATGACAAAAACAGGATTAGTAGATTTTATCGTAGAAAAAACAGATTTAACTAAGGCAGAAGCAGGAAAAGCAGTAGACGCAGTTCTAGAAGGAATTGTAGAAGGATTAAAAACAGAAGGAAAAGTAACATTAATAGGCTTCGGAACTTTCACTGCAAAGAAAAGAGAAGCAAGAACAGGACGTAATCCATTAACGGGTGAAGAACTACAAATCGCTGAACGTATGGTTCCAGGATTTAAAGCAGGAAATAAATTAAAAGAAGCATTAAATTAAGATTTCAAAGGAAACTATATTTTAGTTTCTTTTTTTTGCCCTATCGGAGTTAGGTACAATTATTCTCCATAACAATTTACATTTCCAAAAGACTTTGATATAATATATACACAAAACCGAGGTGAAAAAATGTTTAAAATAGGAAATATAGAAATAAAAAATAATATAGTATTAGCACCAATGGCCGGCGTCTGTAATAGTGCTTTTCGCAAAATCATTAAAGAAATGGGCTGTGGACTAATATATGCTGAAATGGTAAGCGATAAAGCCCTAGTATATAATAGCAAAAAAACAATCGATATGCTGTACCTAGAAGATGAAGAAAGACCCCTAGCTCAACAAATATTCGGAAATGATAAAGAATCCTTTGTAAAAGCTGCAAAACTAGTTTATGAAACAGAAAAACCCGATATAATAGACATAAATATGGGGTGTCCCGTTCCCAAAGTAGCCGTAAAATCCCAAGCCGGAGCAGCACTCTTAAAAAATCCCCCTCTAATAAAGGAAATAGTCGAAGCCGTTGTAGCTTCTGTTCCTATTCCCGTAACTGTTAAAATAAGAAGTGGCTGGGACAGCAACAATATAAATGCTGTCGAAGTAGCAAAAATAATAGAAGAAGCCGGAGCCTCTGCCATAACAGTCCACCCCCGTACAAGAAGTCAAGGCTATAAAGGCAAAGCCGATTGGAGCATAATAAAAAAAGTAAAAGAAGCCGTAAATATTCCCGTAATCGGCAATGGCGATATAACAAATATCGAAAGTGCCAAAAAAATGTTTACTGAAACCCATTGTGACGCCATAATGATAGGCCGTGCCACCCTCGGTAATCCGTGGATAATAAAAAAACTAGTAACTTACTTCGATACCGGAGAAGAAATACCCGACCCAACTCCTGTCGAAAAAGTAGATATGGCTCTAAAACACCTAGAATACCTCCTAAAAATAAAATCCGAAAAACTATCCGTCTTAGAAATGCGTAGCCATATCGCTTGGTATCTGAAAGGCTTACCAGAATCCACCACCATTAAAGAAAAGGCCTTTAAAATAACAGATGCCCAAGAATTAAAAACCCTCCTTGAAAATTACAAGAAAACCCTTTCAAACTATTAAAAAATGTGGTACAATAATTAAGAAATGGAGGAAAAATGAATACAAATTTTTTTACACGAGCATCAGCCTATATAATTGATGCCATAATAGTATTACTACTATTAAATATCATTACAATGCCAATAAAAGTAGATGCCCACAATAGTGCCAAACTCGAAGACTTAACTAAACAAATAGCAAGCGGAGAAATAACAACCAAAGAATATTACAAAGAATATGCCGATTTATATTACGACATTCAAAAAGACGGAGCCCCAATCAACGCAATTTCCATAATATTAACAATAGGATACTTTGTAGGCTTCGGATACTTAAATAAAGGCCAAACAATAGGCAAAAAACTATTTGGAATAAGAGTAGTAAACAAAACTGGCAAACCCGCCACTCTAAAACAAATAGCCCTAAGAAGCCTATTCATATATAGCCTCTTCTCAGCCATTATTAATATCATACTAGTATTCATAATAGGAAGAGAATCCTACTATATGACAAGTACCATATTCACAATGATAGATACAATACTAATACTAGTAACAGTCATACTAATACTATTTAGAGAAGATAAACGAGGATTACACGATATAATAGCATCAACTAAAGTAATCAAAGAAAATTAGGAGGAGTAAATATGCAATACACAGAACAAGAATTAGTAAGAAGAGAAAAACTAAAAAACATACCCAATCCCTATCCCGAAAAATATGAAATAACCCACGAATTAAAAGACGCTAGAAAACTCGAAGACGGTACCCAAAATATCAAAGTAGCAGGAAGAATAATATTTATGCGTAAAATGGGGAAAATGTCATTTATAACAATCGGTGATGTAGAAGGAAGACTACAATTATCATTCAAATTAGATACATTAGGTGAAGAAAAATACAACTTCTTCAAAACAAACATTGATATAGGAGACTTTATCGGAGCCGAAGGAGAAATATTCACAACTCAAACTGGTGAAAAAACCCTAAGAGCAAACAATTTCACTTTCTTAGGGAAAGCCCTAAAACCATTACCAGAAAAATTTCACGGCCTCGAAGATATTGAAACAATATATAGACAAAGATATGTCGATCTAATAATGAATGAAGACGCCCGTAAAAAATTCCTTTTCCGTAGTAAATTAATAAAAGAAATAAGAAATTATTTAGATAGTATCGGATATATAGAAATAGAAACCCCAATTCTATCAAATAAAGCCAGTGGTGCAACTGCCAAACCATTCATAACTCACCATAACGCCTTAGATATAGATTTCTATTTAAGAATAGCACCCGAAACATACCTAAAAAGAGCCGTAGTAGGAGGCTTTACCAAAGTATTCGAAATAGCCCGTTGTTTTAGAAACGAAGGAATGGACGCAAGCCACCTTCAAGACTTCACAATGCTCGAAGCCTATGGTGCATATCTAAATTATAAAGATAATATGAATTTAACAAGAAATATGATACAAACAATAATTCAAAATATTTTCGGAACCCTAAAAATAACCTTCGGTGATAAAGAAGTAGATCTAAGCGGAGAATGGGAAGCCGTATCATTCAGAGAATTACTACTAAAATACTGCGATATAGACTTAAATATCTATAACACCAAAGAAAAACTATTAGCCGAAATAAGACGTCAAAATATCGATATCGATAGTGAAGTACCCCTTGAAAACCTCGGATACGGAAATATGGTCGATCAATTATACAAAAAAGTAGCAAGACCAAATGTAATAAACCCAATATTCCTAACAGAACACCCAATAGATCTTTCACCCCTAGCCCGTGCTAACGACGATAATCCCAATATTACCGATAGATTTCAATTAGTAATAAACGGAGCCGAAATAATAAACGCTTATTCCGAATTAGTAGACCCAATTGAACAACAAAGAAGATTACAAGTCCAAGCCGAACTAAAAGCCGGTGGCGATGAAGAAGCAATGCCAATGGATACCGAATACATAGAAGCAATGGAATACGGTATGCCCCCAATAAGCGGTTGGGGAATGGGAATAGATAGATTAGTCCAATTATTAACAAATTCCAAAAACATTAAAGACGTAGTAATGTTCCCATTAATGAAACCACTAGGAAAAAAAGAAGTCCATATCGAAAAGACTAATAAAACTATCGACTTCTCTAAGGTAGTAGTAGAACCACTATTTACCGAAGAAGTAAACTTTGAAACATTCAGCAAATGCGATTTCCGCGTCGTAAAAGTAAAAGACTGTGAAGCCGTAGCCAAAAGCAAAAAACTACTAAAATTCACTCTAAATGACGGAAGTGACAAAGATAGAATTATCCTAAGTGGAATACATACATATTACGAACCCGAAGAATTAATAGGAAAAACCCTTGTCGCAATAACCAACCTTCCACCCAAAACAATGATGAAAATAGATTCCTGTGGAATGCTTCTAAGTGCTATCCACGAAGAAGACGGAGAAGAAAAACTAAACCTCTTAATGCTAGAAAATAACATTCCAGCAGGTGCAAAACTATACTAAACCCCGCAAATTTACCAAAAAATAAATAAACCACTAGTTAATATAGTGAAAAAAAAGAAAAAATATGTTATTATTATTATGAGGAGGTTATAATGAAAAAAAATAGTTTGTTTAAGTTTTTAGGAATATTACTACTAATAGTACTAGTACTAACGTATATTATTCCTGGAAGAAGCGACACAATGAATTATTTAGGCCTAGGAGATCTATTCCTAAACTATTTACAATCATTCTATTATTTCTTTGATACAGCACTATTCATTTTAGTAGTTGGCGGTTTCTACGGACTATTAAACAAAACAGGAGCTTACAAAAAACTATTAGATATGATAGTAACAAAAGTAAAACCCAAAAGCAACAAATTCATATTCTTAACGGTAATAATATTTGCGGTATTAGAATCCCTAACAGGTATGACAGTAAACTTACTCGTATTTGTTCCATTCGTAGTATCAATAATACTATTACTTGGATATGACAAATTAGTAGCAATAACTTCTACTATCGGTGCTATATTAATCGGGTTCATTGGAGGAATTTTCGTTACACTACGTGACCCAAGTAATATGTACGGTGTAAGTTATGTATCCTTTGAAAAATTAGTAGGATTAGATACAAACTTTGTAAATGTATTTCCAAAATTACTATTATTACTAGCCGGAATAGCATTACTAATATACTATATAAATAGCCATATTAAAAATGTTGAAGCCAAGAAAGTAAAATACGAATTAAACGGAAACACAGATATCCTAATAGCAGAAGTAAAAGGAAACTACAAAGACTTAAAAGTATGGCCATTAGTAACAGTATTAGCACTAATACTAATACTATTAATTCTAGGTTTCTTCCCATTCGAAAGCCTATTTGGAGTAACAGTATTTAATGACTTCCATACTTGGTTAACAGGATTAACCATTAAAAAGTTCGAAGTTTGGAACAACATAATATCTGCTAACTTCCCAGCATTCGGTAACTGGGCATCATTAGGAAGCTATATGATGACAATGATAATACTAATACTATTTGCATTAATAATAAAAATAGTATACAAAATCAAATTATCAGATGCCTTAGAAGGCTTTACTGACGGTATGAAGAAAATGTTGCCAACAGTATGTTTAGTTATATTAGCATACTCAATCCTAGTAAGTGCATATAACAACGGCTTTATGGAAACAATAATAACAAAAGCCGGAGATTTCAACTTAGGAATAACTTCTCTAGTAACATTACTAGGAAGCCTATTAAACGTTGACTTATACTACACAGCATCAAGTACATTCTTACCACTAGTAAACGCATTCTCAGATAGTGCAAACTTAGAACTAGTAGCTATTTTATTCCAAAGCCTATATGGATTTATAAGCATAATCGGACCAACAAGTCTATTACTAATAATCGGTCTATCATACTTAGATGTTCCATATACAACTTGGTTAAAATACATTTGGCGTTTTGCCCTATATCTATTCATACTAATATTTATAGTGGCCCTAATCGTCATATTAGTATAAAAAATAAAGCACGGTACCAACCGTGTTTTTAAATACAAAAAAAATCCACAAAACAGTGGACTATTAACAAGCTTTCTTCAAAGTTCTAATTTCTCTAGCACTTAATCTAACAGTCATAGATTTACCATTTTCATCTATAACTTTAATAGGTTGTAAATTAACTTTTTGACTTTTTTTAGTAGCCTTTAAACAATTAGGTCTATTATTAGCCATATTAGTTCTTTTACTTGATAAATTCTTTGCCATAATCTTCCCTCCTCAAACATAATTGTACACTTATTTTACTATAAAAAAGTCCGTAAGTCAACAAAAAAATTACAATTGTTTATTATTTTTAATAAATTCTCGCAAAATCTTTGTAGTAGCCCGCTTTTCAATTCTAGAGACATAACTCCTCGATATCCCCATTTCCTTAGCAATCTCCTTCTGTGTAACCTCATCTTCTCCATTAAGACCATATCTCTTAATCAAAATCTCCCTTTCCCTATCCGTAAGAACTCTCATATATTCCCGTAAAAAACCAATATTATCATTCTTATAAATTTCTTCAATAAAATCCGGTTCTGGCGTCTTCAAAATATCAAGAATAGTAATCTCATTTCCCTCTTTATCATAGCTAATCCCATCATAAATACTAATATTCTTACTATTCTTCTTATCCGCCCTAAAATACATAAGAATCTCATTCTCTATACACTTCGCCACATAAGTCGTAAGCTTAACCTTCTTTCCCAAAGAATAAGTATCAATCCCCTTAATCAACCCAATCGTCCCAATCCCAATCAAATCATCAATATCGTGTTCATTAGTTTCAAACTTTTTCACTATGTGAGCCACTAACCGCAAATTATGCTCTATAAGAAGGCTTCTTGCCCCCTTATCCCCCATATTACACTTCCTAATAGCTTCCATTTCTTCTTCTTTACTAAGCGGATCTGGAAAAACATTATTAGAATAAGACCCCGTAAAAAGATGCAAATTCTCAATAATCATACTAAACAAATTAAATAACATAATACTCCTCCATTAAATTATAGTAGAAAATTCCTCAAATATGAAAATTTGACAATAATTAAAATTTATGATAAGATAATATCACAAATTAAGTAAATCAATTGACAAAAACAATTTTTTTTGAGAAAATTATAGTAGAGGTGGTATAGAATGTATCAGAATAGAATTTCCTTGTCAATTCAAGATATATTAGATAAAGAATTTAAAGTAGATGCCAGGGGATACAGATTACAAGAAGTAGACAAATTCTTAGATATCATTATCAAAGACTATAACGAATTCGATAACATAATAAAAAGTTATGACCGCGAACGAAAAAACCTAATCGCTGAAAATAACGCTTTAAAACAAGAAGTCCATAATCTAAAGTCAAGCATATCTGCTATAAAATCAGGTGAAAAAGAAATAACAAATGTCGATTTGATAAGAAGAATATCACAACTAGAAAAAATAATTTTCGGAAAAGAAGAACAATAATATTATTTGGACAAACGCTGCATAATAAAATGTAGAGGAAAGTCCACGCTCGCACTATCTGCGATGATAGTAGTGATTGTGCTTAGGGAACAAATAACCTAAGGCAGTAAATACTGACGGCGGGCTCTATACCTAAATAGAAATACAAGGTATAACCCATAAAGTGCCACAGAGACGAGTTATTTAGAAATAAATAAATGAAACGCGGTAAACCCCACAAGCGAGAAACCCAAATTACGGTAGGGGAACCCCAAAGGAAGAAGTGAATTCACTAGGGGATGGTTATTAACCATAGATAAATGTTTGTCACCATTAAGGTACAGAACGTGGCTTATAAAATAATATTATTATAAAAGGAAGATGAAAATGAAAGAAATAGGAAGTAAATTAAAAGAAAAAAGGGAAGAAAATGGCCTAACAATAGATGAAGCCTCCGAGGACCTGAAAGTACGACCATCACAATTATCCAACCTAGAAGAAGGAAAAAAAGAAGAATTTAGCGATGTCTTATTCCTAAAATACCTAATAAGAGACTATTCCAAATACCTAGGATTAGATGGAGAAAAAATGGTCGATGAATTTAATGAATTCCTCTTTGACTTTACATCAAAAATACCCTTAGAAGAAATAGAAAAAGCCCTCGAAGAAAAAAAGAAAGAAGGCCCCAAAATAACATCCCCATATACATCGTTTGAACAAGAAAAAAACAAAATCCCCAAATTACTAATAGCCCTTGTTATCGTGCTACTAGTAGTATTTGGTGGATACCTAATAATAAGCAATATGAGTGGAAACGATTTCCATAAAGAAAACGTAACCTATGTTATAGGGAGGTAAAAATGAATAAAGCAAACAAAATAACCCTATCAAGAGTATTTATATCAATAATAATAATAATAATTCTACTATTCCCATTCTATAGTTTTGGAATAGAATTCCCCAAATACATAGTAAATGATAATATAGTAGTAGATCTAAAATACATAATAGCCGGAGTACTATTCATAATCGCTTCATTAACCGACTTTTTAGACGGCTATGTAGCTCGCAAATACGATATGGTAACCGACTTCGGAAAAATGGTTGATGCCATATCCGATAAAATGCTAACCAATTCTCTAATGATAATACTAGCCTGTAATGGAATGATAGCCCCAATTATAGTAGTAGTATTCATTGTAAGAGACATAATAGTAGATTCAATCAAAATGCTGATAGGAAACAAAGGCAAAGCCGTAGCAGCCATACCCGTGGCCAAAGTCAAAACCGCTACCCTTATGGTCGGCCTTACCCTAACCCTATTTTATAACTTACCATTCGAATTAATAAACCTAAGAGTGTCAGAATACCTACTAATAATATCGTGTGTACTATCCGTCGTCTCAGGTGTAAAATATTACGGAATGGCCAAGGAATACATAACCACAAAATAATTATAAAAAGGATTAAACCCCCTTTTTTTTTGGCCCTACAGGAGTAAAAAAACATTGACAAACCCCCTAAACTATACTATAATAAACCTGTCACTGTTGGGGAGGATAAATGAATAAAAATACAGAAAAAGATAAAAGATTAGAGGAAGTCCTTGCAAACATTGAAAAACAATTTGGAAAAGGATCCATAATGAAATTAGGTGAACACGAACACCAAAAAATCGAAGTATCACCAACCGGATCAATATCCCTAGATTTAGCCCTAGGAGTTGGAGGTTACCCCAAAGGAAGAATCATAGAGATATACGGTCCTGAATCATCAGGAAAAACAACCATAGCCCTTCACGCCATAGCAGAAGTCCAAAAACAAGGAGGCCGTGCTGCTTTCATAGATGCCGAACACGCTCTTGATCCCGTGTACGCTTCAAACTTAGGTGTCGATATTGACGAACTACTCCTATCGCAACCCGATACCGGAGAACAAGCCCTAGAAATATGCGATGCCCTTGTACGAAGTGAAGCCCTAAGCATTATCGTAATAGATTCCGTTGCTGCCCTTGTTCCTCAAGCCGAAATAGATGGAGAAATAGGCGATAACCAAATAGGGTTGCAAGCTAGATTAATGAGTAGAGCCCTAAGAAAACTATCCGGAAGCATAAGCAAAACTCAAACAATAGTAATATTCATAAACCAGTTAAGAGAAAAAGTAGGAGTAATATTCGGCAACCCCGAAACTACTCCAGGAGGCAAAGCCCTAAAATACTATTCTTCCGTTAGACTAGATATAAGAAGAGGAGAACAAATAAAAAACAATAGCGAAATATTAGGAAACAAAACCAATATCAAAGTAGTAAAAAACAAAGTAGCTCCACCCTTTAAAACCACAACCATTGAAATCATATACGGCCAAGGAATATCAAGATTAGGCGAAATAATAGATTTATCAGCCGAATACGGGATAATAGAAAAATCCGGATCATGGTATGCCTATCAAGGCAATAAAATAGGACAAGGCAAAGAAAACGTAAAACAATATTTAAACCAAAATAAACCCCTCCAAATAGAAATAGAAACCAAACTAAGAAAAAAAATAGGAATAGATAAAAAAGAAGCCAAACTAAAACCGTAAAATTTTAGTAAATTAACTTCTTTTTTTCTTTTACACCTTGACTACTCCCCATATTTCTAGTACAATAAAAATGTAGGAGAAATACTAAAATAAAGTATTTAACCACAGAAGAATGGAGGTACCAATGAATGGTAATTTAATCTCCATATTAACGTTTGTTCTTGGATTAGTTTTAGGAGTTATCGCCTTTTTCGCATATAAAACAATTAACATAAAAAAAGCCGAAAAAACCGCCGACTCCATTATAGATAAAGCAAAAAAAGATGCAGAAAAGCACAAAAGAGATACCATTTTAGAGGCCAAAGAAGAAGTACATAGAATAAAACTCGAATCAGAAAAAGAAATAAAAGAAAAGAAAAACGAAATAAAAGACACCGAAGCAAGACTATTACAAAGAGAAAACAACATAGATAGAAGAGATTTAGCCCTCCAAAAAAGAGAATCCAATCTTGAAGAAAGAGAAACAGTGCTTATGCAAAAACAAGAAGAAATTCAAGAAACAAAAGAAAAAATGGAGGAAATAAAAAAACAAGAACTAGAAGAATTAGAACGAATAAGCAAATTTTCCAAAGAAGAAGCCAAATTAGCTATAATGAAAACCGTCGAAGAAAAAATGACTAAACAAATAGTATCCTATATTAAGGAGAAAGAAGAAGAAGCCAAACTAGAAGTAGACACCAAAGCCAAAGAAATGCTAATAAGCTGTATGGAAAAATATGCTGCCGATGTAACTAATGAACAAACAGTAAGCGTAATAACTCTACCAAACGATGAAATGAAAGGTAGAATAATAGGAAGAGAAGGAAGAAACGTAAGAACTATTGAATCAGTAACCGGAGTAGACCTAATAATAGACGATACCCCAGAAGCAATAGTAATATCAAGTTTCGATCCCCTAAGAAGAGAGATAGCCAAATTAACCCTTGAAACCCTAATCAAAGATGGCCGAATACACCCAACAAGAATAGAAGAAGTATACTCCAAAATGAGTGATGAAGTAAATCAAAAAATCAAAGAATACGGAAAAAATGCAATTTACGAACTAGGAATATCCAAAATGGACCCAAAATTAATTGAAACAATCGGAAGATTACATTTCCGTACTAGTTATGGTCAAAATGCCCTAAAACACTCTATAGAAGTAGCAAACATCTCAGGAATAATAGCTGGAGAACTAGGAGAAAGAGTAAATTTAGCCAAAAGAGCAGGACTATTACACGATATAGGAAAAGCAATTGACTATGAAATGGAAGGAAGCCATGTTCAAGTAGGAATGGAAATAGCAAGGAAGTACAATGAAGATGAAGTAGTAATAAACGCTATTGCATCCCACCACGGAGATTGCCCATCCACAAGCATAATATCAACCATTGTAAGTATAGCCGATACAATATCCGCTTCTCGCCCTGGTGCAAGAAACGATTCTACTGATATATATTTCCAAAGACTAGAAAAACTAGAACAAATAGGAAATGATATCGAAGGAGTAGAAAAAACCTACGCCATTCAAGCAGGAAGAGAATTAAGAGTAATAGTAAAGCCCGAAGAAGTAGACGACTTAATGGCACATCAAATAGCCCTTGATATAAAAGATAGAATAGAAGCAGAAATGCAATATCCAGGCACTATTAAAGTAACCGTTGTAAGAGAAACAAGAGCAACAGAAGAAGCAAAATAGTCTTCTTCTTTTATAAATAAGGAGGAAATATGGGAATATTTAACAAAATAAAACAAGCATTTACAAAGGAACCAGTTGAAACCCAAAATTATGAAAAAGGCTTAGCAAAAACAAGAAAAAACTTCGTTTCTGAGCTAAATAACCTTTCCAAAAAATACAAATTTGTGGGTGATGAATACTTTGAAGAATTAGAAGACATTCTCATAATGTCAGATATAGGAATAAACACAGTAGTAAAATTTGTAGACAAATTAAAAGACAGAGTAAAAAAAGAAAAAATAGAAGATACAGAAGTATTAAAAGAAGTAATCATAGATGAGCTATTAATTATGTATGTCGACGGAAGTGTAACATCAAGCAAAATAAACTTTAGTGATACCCCACCAACCATAATTCTCTTTGTAGGAGTTAACGGAGTAGGGAAAACAACTACAATCGGAAAATTAGCAAGTAAACTAAAAAATGAAGGCAAACATCCCCTTTTAGTAGCCGGAGATACATTCAGAGCAGGAGCAACAGAACAATTAGAAGAATGGGGAGAAAAAATAGATGTTCCCGTTGTAACATCAACATCCAAAGACCCAGCTAGTGTTATTTATGACGGAATAAACACAGCCAAAGAAAAAAACAACGATGTAATCCTAGTAGATACCGCTGGTCGCTTGCAAAATAAAATCAATTTAATGCAAGAACTAAATAAAATAAATAAAGTCATAAAAAAACTAGTACCCGATGCTCCTCACGAAACCCTACTAGTAATAGACGCAACTACCGGTCAAAACGGAATATCCCAAGCCAAGTCATTTAAAGAAATAACTAACATAACTGGAATAGTATTAACAAAATTAGACGGAACCGCTAAAGGAGGAATCGTCCTTGCCATCAAAGAAGAAGTAGGAATCCCCGTAAAATACGTTGGACTAGGAGAAACCGTCGAAGATTTAGAACCATTCGATATAGAAAAATATATATATGGTCTTTTCAAAGACTTATAGAAAGGTGACCAAAATGAATAAAAAAGAATCAAAAAACTTAGAAAGGAATATCTGTATATTAGTAGGAGTACTATTTATAATTTCCCTAATAGGAACATTCAAATCCCTAGCATTACTACCAACAACCCTTCTTTTATTAGCACTTGAACTACTAACCATTGCATACTTCCAAAAAGAAGACAAAGAAAAATTAACAAGTACTATTATACTATTTGGAGTAGCAGTATTTCTAATAATATTCTCCACCCTTTATACAGTAATAAAAATAGTATAATGGATGAAAGAAATAACTTAATAATATTATATGACTATTATGGAGGCCTCCTATCTGATAAACAAAAAGAATATTTCGAACAATACTATTTTGAAAATCTCTCCTTATCAGAAATGGCTGAAAACTTAAATATAAGTAGAAATGCCATCCATAAAGTTCTCAAAAATATAAATACAAAATTATATAAATATGAAGAGATATTAAAATTAAAAGAAAAAAACCAAAAATTAGAAAAAATAATAAACACAATTCCTGATAAAAATATACAAAATCAAATAAAAAAAATATTATAAGGAGCTATTATGAACGATAAAGTACCACTACAAACACTAAGCAAAAAGAAAAAATACAATTTCTATTATGATACAAAAAAAAGAACTAAAGGAGGCTTTGTAGACGCTGCCTTTATATCATCACTAATATTAACAGCTGGAGTATGGATATTACTAACTCTCGTAATAGGAGGTAAATAATGAATAACAACCAAAATATAAATAATACAATGCTATCAAGATACGCTGATAATCTTACCAATGTAACATATATAACAAATCCCGCCATAGCGCGTGAAGAAGAAATAAAAAGACTAATATTAACTCTTCTCACTCCTGAAAAGTCTGCTATTCTTGTTGGAAAACCCGGTATAGGTAAAACCGCAATTGTAGAAGGATTAGCCTACAAAATTAGGCGAAACGAAGTACCCGATTTATTAAAAGGCTATCAAATATATAGAATAAATGTAGCTGCTCTTGTAGGAGAATATCAAGGCGAAAACAGAGTATTAAAACTAGTTGAAGAAATAAAAACTCTTAATAAAATAATACTCTTTGTCGATGAAATACATACCCTAATAATATCAACTAACGAAGCAGCCCTCGACCTTGCCAATATGTTTAAAGAAGGACTAAGTAGAGGAAGCATAAAAATGATAGGAGCAACCACCACTGCAGAATACGATAGATACATAGTTAGAGATAAAGCATTTTTAAGAAGATTTGAAAGAATAGATGTACAAGAACCAACTATGGAAATGTGTGTCCAAATACTATTACAAACACTACCCAAAATAGAAAAGCAAACCGGAGCAATATTACCATATACCGACTTTATAAAACAAAAATTAATGGAATTCATAGTAAATATGACTAGTGAATACAAGAGAGTATATGAACTATCCTCTCGTTATCCCGATATAGCCTTAACTATTTTACGACAATCATTTTCCAATGCCCTATACGAAAATAGCCATAGAGTAAGCTTTAAAAATATCTATGATGCTATTAGATTTACAAAAGCAGTATATCCAGATGTAATAAAGAAAGAACTCGTCATATTTGCCGAAACATTTAAAGACGAATTACAAGCCGAAAACATAATAGTAGATCCAAATAACTATTTAGCAAACTAAAAAACAACCATTATAATTGGTTGTCTTTTATATACTCCTCCGTCATATCACTATAATTAACAGTAAATATACCAAGTAAAGCATTCTTTATATTATCCTCTTTAACCTCTTCAACATAATCATCATTTTTATCACTAATATGTTTAAAGAATAAATAATTATTAGTAGGTTCATCATTAATAACTTGAACTGCTAAAAAATATCTATTTTTTTCTAGTATTGCATCATCTAATAATAAATATTCTTTATTATTAGCCAGCATAATAATATCATTAATATCCATATATTCTTCCCTTCTTATCTTTTATGACTGCTAGGTTTATCTTCATTATCAGTAATTTTTTTATTATAATCTTCTATACCAGCCTTAAATCCTAATTCCCAATCTTTCTCTTTTTCAGGAGTATCTAAAACAAGTTTATCTTTTAAAGACTTAATTTCTGCATCAATATCAGCTTTTTTACTATTTTCAATATAATAGCCTCCAGCTCTATGAGCAATAGTCCATATATCATCATTTTTATCATTATTTGCATCATAGACAAAACTATTAGTAGGTGATACAGGTTTTTCACCTAGTTTTTCAGAATATAACTCAGCCATATCCTCAGCAAGGGCTCCAAAAGGATCCTTAGCTTTTGACTTTTCTAAACTAACCTTTTTAGTAACACCCTCTTGTGTAGTTGGTATTTCTTTTGGTATAGGACCAGTTTGTGTAACAGCCTCTTCTTCTTTTGTACTTTCATCATTCATAAAGCTTGCAACATTAGTAGCTACAGTTTCAACAACCTCATTTTTCGTATCACTTTGTTCAAGTTCATCAGTACTTATAACACCACCATCGATAATAGGAGTTCTTTCTGCCCCAGGACCTTCAACTCCATTATTGGCAAAATGCTTTTGCCAATCTTCTCTTTCGGAAAGAGAAGGTCTATCATCATTATCATTACTAGTACTAACAATAGGTTCCCATTCCTCATCATCATTTTTCTTCTTTGTTCTATTAAATAATTTAGAGAATGTATTTCTTAAAGTTTGAAAGGAAGTTTTATTTTTATCATTTGAAGATTCATCAACATTTCCTTCTTTTTCAATATCTTCTAAAGCAGCATTATAACCATCATCATAACCATCGTTATATTCTCTGTCATTAGTTTCATTACGACCCTTTTTAAGACCCTTCTTATATCCCTTATCATAATATATCTTAGCTTCTTCTTTGGATATAACTTCTTCTCCATTAGAATTAGTTTTAGGAACAAACTTCTTGTGAAGAGCACTTACAATACTACTAACACTAAATCCACTAATTCCAGCAACACTAGATACTAAAGCACTTTTTCCAATAATGGCCCCAGCAGGAATAGTCCAAGCCCCCGTTTTAGCAGCAAATACAGCTCCAATCTTAGCACCAAGGGCAATATTATTAGCGTGAAGTGTATTCATTAAAGCAACATTACCAACAGATTTAGCAATCCACCAGTTAGCAGAATTAGCAGCCATTAATGTAGGAATAGCAGATGCAGATATAGCAAAAAGTCCTGTAACTATTGCCGCACATCCAACACCAATTAATATCTGTCTTTTATGTTTAGAAATCCACTTACATACTCTTTTACCAACAACTTTTATTTTACTCTCTTTATTTTCTTTATTTTTATCATCCTTATTATTTAATTTTTCCTCAAGAGTATTTTTATATGCATTAAGACGTTTAATAATATATGTCCTATCTTTTTTGGTAAACTTATCACTTGAAGTATTATTATAGTAATCGATAGTCTTATCAATATATCCAATTCTTTCATCAAGTCCTAATGTTTCCGCATACTTAATATGACCATTAACAGCTTCATCTAAAGTTTTAAACTTTTCATAGTCATCAATAAGTCCTTGCTTATATAATTCAAGTTTTTTAGCAATTTCCTTAGCTTCTACATCAGAATATCTACTTCCCTTATCAGCATTATAATTATTATATTTATCAATCTCTTCTTGAATATATTTAAGAGCATCATCCAAATTTAATTTTTCTGAACTATAAATAATATAATCAACAGCCCTTGTAACTCTCATATTTTCATTTTCAGTATCAGATTTTTGTTTTTCATCTACTGCCTCAACTTCTTCAATATCGTCACTTTTTTCTGAATTAGCATTATCAAAAAGTTCAGTTAAAGAAATATCTTCTATAGGTTGTTCTGCCTCCGCTTCAGTGACAACGTTATCCTCTCCAGTTTTAATTTCTTCCTTATTAATATTAACAGGTCTTATTTCACTTACTTCCGCTTTTTTCTCCTCTTCACCTATTTCTTCACTTTCTTCTTTGTTATCATTAATAGAAGAATTAGTATGAACCTCAGCATTAGATATTTCTTGACTAAAACCATTTTCCTTATACACTCTAAGTTTGTTTGCAATTTCCATTGCTTCATCTTTGGTAATATCATACTCAATAAGTTTATTAGCACTTAAATTAGTATAATAACCTATCAAATAATCAGCAATTTCATTTTTGCTACTTTCAGAAGCATTACTAATAGTATTAATAGCTTCTTCATAAAATTTAGTTATTTTATCAGTATCCATAAATACCTCCTTATGACTAAAATAATACCATAAAACTAAACAAATGTCAAACTTTTATCTTGTCTTTACACCAAAAAGAAAAAAATAATCCGAAGATTATTTTTTAAGAGTTTTTCTTTTATCAAAATATTCCCTTTTAGTAGTATTAGCCACTCCAAAAGCCCCATAAATAGCACTTTCAAAATCAAATCTAGCCTTAGTATTATCAATACCATTATAAAGACCAGTTTTAAGTGTCTTAATACCACTTTTAAAATTACTATAAAGCCATTTAGCATAAAAAGCATCATTTTTATCAAGCATATAATCAATAGAAGGATTGGCAAAAATCAAAGCATTCTCATTTTCAAATTCAAAAGGGATCTTTTTACCATCACGATAATAAATATTATTAAACGCAACAATAAACGAAACAGAATGAATAATAGAATCAATCCTATACAAAGTAACAGCTTCTCTAGGAGTTAAAAAACCAAGCCTTCCTTCTTCGTAAAAAATTTTTTCAGATGTAAAAAAGTTCTCTCTTCCCGTTTTTAGAAAGTTACGAAAAGCACTTTGGGCAACATCACCATTATAAGCCTTTTCCGTAGCATCAGTAGCATAATCAATTACACTTCCAACACTTACAATTTTTTCTAAATCTTTAACTTTACAATCTGCCGGTATCATAGCAAGATTAATTTCCATATTTGTAAATTTGTTCATAAACTTCCCCCCTTCCAACAATTTACAAAAAAAGTATAACACATAAAAAAAACAATGTCAATTACAAAAAAACAGAATATACTACTTATGAAATAAGGAGGAAAAATGAAAAAAATAATCGTGTGGATAATAACAATAATACTAATACTTCTTGTGGGAGCATTAGTATCTCAAAATAAAAAAGAAGATAACACCCAAAACCAAAAAGTGACAGTAGCAGAAGTAACACATAGCATTTTCTATGCCCCACAATATGTAGCCCTCGCCCTAGGATACTTTGAAGAAGAAGGCCTTGATGTAGAATTAACCCTTGCCCAAGGAGCCGACGCCGTAATGGCAGCCGTTTTATCAGGAGATGTAGATATAGGATTTTCAGGTACTGAAGCAACCATATACGTATATAATGGCGGTGAAAAAGACTACGTAATGACTTTTGCCGGACTAACCCAAAAAGACGGAAGTTTCCTAGTATCAAGAAAAAAAATAGATAACTTCACCCTAGATGATCTCAAAGGCAAATACGTAATAGGAGGAAGAAAAGGAGGAATGCCGGAAATGACCTTTGAGTGGGCTTTAAGACAAAACGGAATTGACCCAATCAAAGACTTAACTATTGATACATCCGTAGCTTTTCCAGCAATGGAGGGAGCCTTTATCGGGGGAACAGGTGACTTTGTAACCCTATTTGAACCCAATGCAACTTCGGTTGAAAAAGAAGGACTCGGCTATGTTGTCGCTTATATTGGTGAACTAGGAGGAAATGTACCATATACTGCCTACAATGCCCGAAAAAGCTATATAGAAAACAACCCTGAAGTAATAAAAAGCTTTACCAAAGCCATAAACAAAGCCCTTGTATATGTAAAAAATCATAATAGTAGTGAGATTGCCGACCTCATTATGAGCCAGTTTCCAAATACCAGTAAGGAAGATATGATAACCATAATTGACCGCTATAAAAATGCTGGCGCTTGGAAAGAAAACATAACAATAAACAAAAAAGAGTGGCAACATATCGAAGAAATACTAATGACTGCCGGAGAACTAAATAGTATGGTTGACTATGACAAACTAATTTACAGCAAGTATTTCAAAGACTATGAATAACATCTTAGAAATAAAAAAATTAAAAAAAATTTACCACACCCCTGATAAAGAAATATTAGCCATAAAAAACATAACAATGAATGTAATTTCAGGACAATTCCTAGTTATAGTCGGTCCCTCAGGTTGTGGTAAATCTACCCTACTGGGGCTATTATGCGGATTAGAAAATAAGACAAGTGGTGAAATAAATTATAAAGAAAATACCAAAGTAGGATATATGTTACAAAGTGACTGTCTCTTTGACTGGCTTACAATATTAGATAATTGTCTCTTAGGAATAAAAATAACAAATAAAATAAAACCAGAACACAAAGAAAGAGCCATAAAATTACTAAAAACTTATGGACTAGGAGACTTCATAAACACCTATCCCAAAAATCTTTCTGGAGGAATGAGACAAAGAGTTGCACTAATAAGAACCCTAATGACAGAACCCGATATCATACTACTAGATGAACCATTTTCTGCCCTCGATTACCAAACAAGACTAAAAGTATCAGATGACGTATATAAAATAATAAAAAAAGAAGGCAAAACAGCCATAATGATAACTCACGATATATCCGAAGCCATATCAATGGCTGATAAAGTAATAGTACTATCAAATAGACCAGCCATAATAAAAAAAGAAATAAATATTAAAATGGAAAACAAATCAACCCCCATAGAAAACAGAAAATGTCCTGAATTTGCAACATACTACAATCAAATATGGAAGGAAATAGATAATAATGACTAGTCCCGAACAAAAAAAATATTTACGAAAACGAAAAATAAATAAAATACTAGTAATAACTGTCCAACTATTTATACTAATATTCTTTATTTTTCTATGGCAATACCTAGCTGATAAATCCCTTATCAATACCTTTATAACATCTTCTCCCCAAAAAGTATTAGAAACAATATTAGAACTATATCAAACAGGCAATCTCTTTAATCACATCTATATAACAATATATGAAACAATAGTAAGTTTCCTAATAGGTACCATTTTAGGAATAATAATAGCAATACTAATGTATAACAGTCCCTTCTTTTCTAAGGTAATAGACCCCTATTTAACCATACTAAATAGTCTTCCCAAAGTAGCTCTCGGTCCCATTATCATAATATGGGCCGGTGCTGGAATGAAATCAATAATAATAATGGCCCTTCTCATTTCTCTTATAATCACAATAGTAACCGTATATGGAGGTTTCCAAAACACAGATCAAACCAAAATAAAACTATTAAAATCCCTTAAAGCCAGTAAATATCAAATACTAAAAATACTAATATTACCAAATAGCTATCCAACTATCATAAGTAGTCTAAAAATAAATATAAGTATGTCTCTAATAGGTGTAATAATGGGAGAATTTCTTGTTTCCAAAGAAGGAATAGGATATCTCATTATATACGGTTCGCAAGTATTCAATCTAAATCTCGTAATAACCGGTATCCTTATATTAGTAATAGTATCATATCTAATGTATTTAGTCGTATCCTATATAGAAAAACTCCTCATAAGAGATAAATAAAGTTGCAGAAATTTAAAAACTGAGCTATCAAGTACTCAGTTTTTAAAATTTCTGCACTATTATATTACAGTTTTTAAATTTCTGCATTATGCTGTAAAATGTAAAATCATAAAGAAGTGAAATATACTACCAGCAAGAACAAAGAAATGAAACACACTATGCATATATCTCTTTTTCTTCCCAATACCATATAGAGCTGCTCCAATAGAATAAAATATACCACCTAGAACTAAAAACAAAATCTCCGTTCCATCCATTGCTCCAAATAAAGGCTTATAACAAATAAGACAACTCCAACCAAGAGCAAGATGCAAAACAACACTTGCAAAACTATACTTGTCAACATCAATACTAGTAAGAACCACTCCAATAATAGTAATAATCCATACAATTGCAAACCAAACCCAACCAATAACCCCCCCAATCAAAGATAAAGTAATGGGAGTAAATGTTCCCGCCACTAGCAAATACACATTACAGTGATCAATAACACGAAGTACACCCTTAGCCCTAGTCCTCTTTGACAGCCCGTGATATATACAAGAAATAACATACAAAATAATCATCGTCGAACCATATATACTACTAGTTACAGCTGCCATTGCACTATGTGAGTTAACAAGTAAGATTACCAGTCCAGCAATACTAAGAAGTGCCCCTAATCCGTGTGATATAGAGTTAATAAGTTCTTCACCTAAACTATAGTTAGGAATTCTAATCTTTCCCATAATCTCCCTCCTTCGTAAGTATTATACTACAAAACCACCAAAAAAAAAATGAATATTTTGTGAAATTTTAGCAATTACTATTGACAATTGCTAAAAAGAGTGATATAACTAAAATGTAAACAAAAGAAGGAGGCTTAAATGAAAAAACAATTCAAATCAGAATCAAAAAAAATACTGGATATGATGATTAATTCCATCTATACTAATAAGGAGATATTTCTAAGGGAACTAATATCAAACGCTAGTGATGCTATCGATAAACTATACTATAAATCCCTAACAGATAGTACTCTAAAAGTAGATAAAGATAAATTAGAAATAGAATTAGTAGTAGATAAAGACAAGAAAACCCTAACCATAAAAGATAACGGTATAGGAATGAATAAAGAAGAACTAGAAAATAACCTCGGAACAATAGCCAAAAGCGATTCCTTAGCTTTTAAAGAAAACAACAAAGACCAAACCGATGTAAATATAATAGGACAATTCGGAGTAGGATTTTATTCAGCCTTTATGGTAAGTTCTAAAATAGAAGTCCTATCTAAGAAAGTAGGCGAAGACAAAGCTTATATGTGGACATCAGAAGGAGCTGACGGCTATAACATAACAGAATCGCCAAAAGAAACAAACGGAACAAACATAACCCTATATCTAAAAGAAGATACCGAAAATGAAAAATACAGCGATCTACTAACCGAGTATCGTATTCGTAGTATCATAAAAAAATACTCCGACTACATAAGTTATCCAATTAAAATGGAAGTAGAAAACAATAGATTAAAAGAAGGAAGTGAAACCGAGTACGAAACATACAAAGAAGTAGTAACCCTAAACAGTATGGTACCTCTTTGGAAAAAAGATAAAAATAAAGTAACAGAGGAAGAATATAACAATTTCTATATGGATAAATTTTCCGACTTCTCTGCTCCTGCCAAAGTTATCCACTACACTGTTGAAGGACTTTGCAACTACAAATGCATCCTGTTTATACCATCACACGCCCCTTATGATTTCTATACAAAAGAATACAAAAAAGGCCTAAGCCTATATACAAATGGCGTTCTAATTATGGATAAATGTGAGAGTTTGCTCCCTGACTATTTCAGTTTCATAAAAGGAATAGTTGATACAGACGATTTATCCCTAAATATTTCTCGTGAAACCCTTCAAAATGACTATAAAGTGAAACAAATCGCCAAAAACATAGAAACCAAAATAATAAAAGAACTAAAAAGCCTAATGACAGACGACTTTGGACTTTACAAAGAAATATTCAAAAACTTTGGTGCCGGCATTAAATACGGAATTTACAGTACTTACGGTTCAGCAAAAGATACCCTACAGGACCTACTAATATTCTATTCAGCTGAGAAAAAAGATTACATCACGTTAAAAGAATATGTCCAAAATATGAAAGAAAACCAAAAAGAAATCTATTATGCTTGTGGTGAAAATAACGAAAAAATAGATAATCTTCCTCAAGTCGAATCAGTAAAAAAGAAAAAATACGATATATTATACTTAACAGAATATGTTGATGAATTCACAATGCAAGCACTAAGAGAATTTGCTGAAAAACCATTTAAAAACGTATCTGATAGTGATGTAGATTTAACTACAGAAAAAGAAAAGAAAGAACTAGAAAAACTAAATGCAGATAATAAAGATTTACTTAATACTATGAAAGAAACACTTCCTGAAGTAGGCAAAGTAGAATTTACAGGCAAATTAACCAATCATCCCGTATGTTTAACAACAAAAGGAAACATTTCCATAGAAATGGAAAAAGTAATAAATGCAATGCCTGAGGGAGAAAAAATACACGCTGAAACAATTCTTGAAGTAAACAAAGATCACGAAATAGCCAAAAAACTAAAAGAATTATATAAGGAAAACCAAAAAGAAGAATTAGCAAAATATACTAAAGTACTTTATGCACAGGCTCGTCTAATTGAAGGATTACCAATAGAAAGCCCAACCGAAATAAGTAATTTAGTTGTTGATATAATGTCTAAAAAATAATAAAATAAATTGAAAGGAGATGGTATTATGTTACCAAGAAGAATGTTTTTAGATAATATGTTAGAAGATTTAGAAAAAGAGGAGAATATGAAATGCGATATCTATGAAAAGAAAGGAATAATCCATATCGAAATGGATATCCCTGGTTTTGATAAAAAAGATATCAAAGTAGAAATGCACAAAGGAACCCTTACAATAACAGCAGAAAAAACTGAAGAAGAACACGAAGATGAACACAAAAAATACCTAAGAAGAGAAAGAAAATATTATGGAAAATACCAAAGATCATTCTACTTAGGAGAAGTAAAAGAAAACGAAATTGAAGCACACTTCAATAACGGAATACTAAAAGTAACCGTTCCTAAAGAAGATGCAAACAGTAACAAGAAACAAATCGAAGTAAAATAAAACAATAAAACTAGAGCCACAAACTCTAGTTTTTTTAGTCCCATAAAGTACATTTAAAAATTAAACTTTAAAATAATTATCTATCATTTCAAACACCTCTTTAAGCCCCATATTAATAACCAAATCAGCCCTATTATCATAACTAGTAGTATCCCTATTAACAATAACCAAGTACTTACCCCGAAAATAATTAATAAGCCCACTAGCCGGATATACCGTAAGCGAAGTCCCCAAAACAAGGAGCATATCACACTTAGCAATCATCTCAGTACTATTCCTAAGCACATCACTAGGAATTTCCTCCTCATACAAAACAACATCCGGCTTTATAATCCCCGTACATTTACACTTGCAAATCCCTGTACTATTAAACACCTCATCCGCAGGATAAAATTTACTACATTTAATGCAGTGATTACTATACACACTTCCATGAAAAGTAACAACATTCCTACTTCCAGATTTCTCATGTAATCCATCAATATTCTGTGTAATAATCCCCCTAACTTTCCCCATATCTTCCATTCTTTTCAAAGTATTATGAATAATATTCGGTTCCTTATCAAAAACATTAAGCTTATCCCTATAAAATCTATAAAACTCTTCTGGATTATTAACAAAAAAACTATGACTAAGAATCTCTTCAGGCGGATAACTATATTTCATATTATATAACCCATCTTTACTCCTAAAATCAGGAATACCACTCTCAGTACTAACCCCAGCTCCCGTAAAAACCACAATATTATTACATTCATTAATCATACTAATAAGATTATCTATTTTATTCACACTAATCACCATAACAATTATACCCCATAATTCAAAAATAACCAATAAAATTATCAAAAAATATTTACTTATACTATATGAAATGTTATAATAAATCCCAAAAGGAAGTGCATATATATGAAAGACAATGACATAGAAAAAAACATAAAAAAAATCTTAGGAAAAGAATGCTACGAAAAAAGTCTCGAATACCCCAAGGATAAAGTCCATTTTCAAAAAAAACAACTAAGAGATGACACAGCATATTACTTTTTTTCTGTCGAAAATAAACAATTCTATTGGCAAGACTACGATGTTCTAATAAGTAACGATTTTAAAGATAAAATAGGTTTTAGATGTAACTGCAATGCCTTCTATTACAATTCAAAATGTCCTCACATAGCTGCTTGTTTTAACTACTACGGAGATAATATATTTAATACATCAAAAGAAGATTTTACCAAAGAAATAAGTAAAGATGTATTAAATAAACTATTAAAAAACGCTCCCTCTAAGTATCAAGCCAAAGAAGAATTAAAACTAGAAGTAGAATTAAACCTAAACGGAAAAATAGGCCTTCGCATAGGAACTGATCGCTTATATATGCTTAAAAATAAAATGCAAGACTTTATAGAAGCCTATGTAAACAACGCAGGCACTGTCGAATTCGGTAAAAATTTTATTTATGATGCCAATAAACACTATTTTAACGAATTAGATACCAAAATAATAAACATATTCATAGATCACTATTATTCATTAGAAGGATATACAAGCAACACCCAAATCTTTGAACTCCACAATAATGGCAAAAAATTATTATTAAATCTAATTAAAGAAAAAGGCTTTAGTATCAAAAACGGCCCATACATAAAAAATATAAAAGAAGGCTTTCCTCTCGGTTCTAAAATTTCCAAAAAAGGTCAGAATTATATTTTTTCTATTGAACTTGATGCAGATTTATACAAACTCACAGACGATTTTGAATACATATTATATGAAAATGAATGCTATCACTTAAAAAAACACGATGCAATGGTATTAAAAGAAATCCTAAATAATAATATGGAAACACTAATTTTCGATGAAGAAGAATTAGAAACATTCTCTAAAAGCATTCTTCCTACAGTCAAAGAAAAAGTAGAAGTAGACAGTTCCGCTTCTAATATCATAATAACCAAAAAACCCGATGCAAGACTATACTTCGATATGAATTACAATGATATTATATGTAATGTAAAATTAGAATACGGTAGTAAAGAAATAGACTATTTTGATAACGATAAAGAAATATTAAGAGATATGGATTATGAAGGTGAACTAATAAACAATATTCTAAAACAAGGCTTCATAAATAAAAAAAATAAATTAACCTTAGATGAAATTGAAGATATAGGTTCTTTCCTTGATACAGGAATAAAAGAACTATCCGAAAAATACGAAACCTTTACATCAACAAAAATACGAAACATAAGTATCGAAAAAAACACCAATATAAAAAGCACTTTCTCTATTGGAAAAGACAATATTATGCACTACAACTTCTCCTTAGGAGACATAAACCCCGATGAACTAGACGAAATTTTTACATCTCTTAAAAAAAAGAAAAAATATTATAGACTAAAAAGCGGTAACTTTATAGATTTAAATAATAATGCCGAATTAGAAGAATTAGAAGAACTAGCTGGAACCCTAAACCTAACTACTAAAGATATAACTTCCGGAGTAGGGGAAATACCAAAATACAGAGCCCTATATTTAGATAGCCTAAAAAAAACAAAATATAACATAATAGAAACAGATAACATATTCGATGAATTTATAGAAAACTTTCATAATTATCAAAATATGAAATTAACCTTTACCAAGGATGAAAATAATGTAGTTAGAGATTACCAAAAAATAGGAATAAAATGGCTTTATAATATATATAAATGCGGTTTTGGTGGTATCCTAGCAGATGAAATGGGATTAGGTAAATCCCTCCAAACCCTCTATTTTATAAAGAAAGTCCTTAAAGAAAAACCAGATAGCAAATTTCTAATAGTAGTCCCAACATCCCTAGTCTATAACTGGGAAAATGAAATATTAAAGTTTACACCAAAAATAAAATATGCCGTCCTTGCCGGTACTAAGGAAAAAAGAAAAGCCCTCTTTGAAAAACAAGCATCCATATATATAACATCGTATGGACTACTTCGTGAAGACTTCGATTACTATGAAAAAATGAATTTTGAAGTATGTATAATAGATGAGGCACAAAACATCAAGAACCCAAATACCGTTGCAACAAAAAAAGCCTATAAAATAAAAGCCCATACCAAAATAGCCCTAACAGGAACTCCCCTAGAAAATTCCGTTACCGAACTATGGAGCATATTTAACTTTATTATGCCAGGATTCTTAGGTTCTCTCCTAAATTTCTCAAACAAATATAGTGTAAAAGAATTTGACGATACTACTAATAAAATGCTATCATCATTAAATAAACAAATATCACCATTCATATTACGTCGAAAGAAAAAAGACGTCTTAACTGATCTCCCTGAAAAAATAGAAAACAATATTTTTATTGAACTATCTCCTAGCCAAAAGAAACTATATGCCAAAGAAGTAGAAAAAGTAAACAAAGAAGTACAAGAAATAGTAGGAACAGAAGGTTGGAGTAAAGCCCGTTTCCTATTCTTAGGTCTTATTATGAGACTTAGACAATTATGTATAGACCCTCGCATCGTATATGAAAACTATACAGATGAAAGCTCCAAAATGGAAAACCTTGTCAAAGTCGTAAAAGATGCCGTTGCTAACGAACACAAAATACTAATATTCTCTTCCTTCAAAACCGCTCTCGACCTTGCCAATAGCTCTCTAAATAATGAAGGAATAACAACCTATATGCTCGACGGAAGTGTAAGTGCAAAAAAAAGAATGCAATTAGTTGACAATTTCAATAACGATAACACTAACGTTTTCCTAATAATGCTAAAAGCCGGTGGAACAGGATTAAATCTAACAAGTGCCGATATAGTTATTCACTTAGATTTATGGTGGAATCCCCAAGCCGAAAATCAAGCAACCGATAGAGCCCACCGTATAGGCCAAAAAAATAATGTCGAAGTAGTAAAATTAGTTGCCTTAGGCACCATTGAAGAAAAAATACTAGAATTACAAGAAAAGAAAAAAATGCTAAGTGACAAACTAATCGAAGGAGATACAAGAGATCAAAACGTAATAGAAAAACTAACTGAAGAAGACCTAAAATATCTAATATCTTATGAACAAGAAGAATAATAATTCCTCTTGTTTTTATCTATTTCCCCATTTCTCCTGAAAATTAAGTGAAATACATTGAAAAATAAACCCATATATATTATAATCAGGTTAGAAAAAGAAATAAATAAGGTGGTAAAAATGGCAAAATGCCCAACAATAAAATTTGAAATGTTAACAAAAGAAGAAAATATAAGAATAATAAAAGAAATAGCAAACTTTCCCGAAGAAGAAATATTAGATTTACGAAACAGATTAATAGTTCGCTTTCTTGATATGTACAATATTCTAAACAAGCCCAATAAAGAAGAACTAATCGAAGAATTAATAAGCAAACTATACGACGAAGAAGTAGAACTACTTCCCAAAAAAATCAAAAAATATCGCATAAGATGGCATAAAGAAAACGAATACTTTATGTATCAACTTGAAAGCTATCTTCACGTAGATTGGCCTCCCCGCACCAAAGAAATAAAATGTTATGTCGGTCTTATTCCCGATGCCCTAACCGATTTAGAAAACATGACAATGTATTTAGATTGCAATTTAGAAATAAAATCAGCCAAATTCAAGATAGCCAATAGTCTTTGTCAATTCCTATACTATGAAAAATGGTGTAAAATATACCCAAGTTCCAACTATGAAGATTTCAAATACCCATCACTTGTTTGGCAACTATCCCAAATATCAACCGACCCCATATTAAATAGCAATGTTCTAAATAAGGCCTTTGATAACCTAGATTTCAATTATAAAACCTATGATTATTTCTATAACGATGACAATATAAAAATAATGAATGAAATAAAAGAAATATATATGAGAGACGAAATAAAACTATCAATTCCCAATAGTTACAACTACTTAGTACAAGAAAGAGGAAAAAATGAAAAAGAAACTAAATATAATATATGAAGATAAACACCTATTAGTCGTATCCAAACCCGCCAAATTACTCTGTGTATCCACTCCCAAAGAAAAAGAACGAACCCTATACCACGAAGTATACACCTATCTAAAACAAAAAAATAAACAAAATAAAGTATTCATAGTCCATAGATTAGATAAAGACACTTCCGGTATTGTCCTCTTCGCTAAAGACATCAAAACCAAAACCCATCTCCAAAACAACTGGAACAATATAGCGATTGAACGCAAATACCTAGCCCGTGTTGAAGGAATTACTCCCGATAAAGGAACTATCCAAAATCACCTTCAAGAAAATAAAACCCATATTGTATATGTAACTAATAACCAAAACGCACCCTTAGCCATAACCAAATACCAAAAAATATCAAGCACCCAAAATACAACACTCCTAGACATAGAAATAAAAACCGGAAAGAAGAACCAAATAAGAGTTGCTCTAAGCAGTATTGGCCACCCCATAATCGGAGATAACAAGTACGGAAGCACTACCAAATCGCAAAGATTACTCCTTCACGCCTATAAATTAACCATAATTAATCCCTATACCCACGAAAAAATGATTTTCACAGCCCCACCACCACCCGAACTAGCTCCGTAGTTCTTTTACTTTACACCCCCTCTCAAAAAAAATTTACAATTTCGCCCATTCGTGATATACTAAAATAGAGGAGAAGTTATGAAAGAAGAAGGAAAAATCAATCAAATAATACTACTAATAACAATATTTTTTATCGGAGCCTTCATCGGCTTCATTTACGAAGTAATATTTTACAAATTTACCGAGGGCGTATTCGCTAATCGCGGGTCACTATACGGCCCTTGCCTTCCCATTTATGGAACCGGCGCGGTACTAATATATTACCTAAAACCCCTAAAAAAACATCCCATTTTACTATTCCTAAGCATAATGCTTGTAACCGGATTATTAGAATATATCGTCGGAATATACATATTAAAATTTCAAGGATTAAGACTATGGGACTATAGAGGACTCTTTATGAACATCCAAGGCCTAGTATGCCTAAGAAGTGTCCTAACATTTGCTGTCGGAGGAATGACGCTAATCTATGAAATAGAACCCCATTTATTAAAAATACTTCCCCAAATAAAACTCACTACCCAAGTAAAAATATGCACATGGCTAATAATAATATTCTTAATAGATGTAATAGTAAGCACCCTCTTCCGAACCCCAATAACCTATTAGAAAGAAGGAATAAAATGGAAACAAATATAACAATAGGAAGAAATAAAAATAAACACCTAAAAATAGACTTAAAAAACTATCCCAATATCCTAATAACCGGACTTGATGATTACTCAAAAAGCGATTTAGTAAGTAATATTCTATATGAACTAATATCCAAAAACAAAAAAGAAGAAGTAAAAATATTACCAATAGACGTTAAAGGCATAGATTACAAAATATACGATAACAGTAGTCACTTCATAAGCCCCATCATCAAGGAAACAAAATACATACCTGAAGTATTAAAAGGCCTTTTAAAAGAAATAGAAACCAGAGAAAAGTCTCCTGATTTATCAAAATACCCCCTAATAATAACCCTAATATCAGAATTTGATGACCTAATGCTCGAAGAACCCAAAGAAATACTCCCCCTATTAGAAGAAATACTAGAAAAAGGAAGAAATGTTAACATCTACACAATTCTCTCAACACTATATTTAGATGAAGAAAATTATCAAAAATACATATACCGCCACTTTGATATAACCGCATCATTCTTTGATAGATCCAAATCAAAATACAATAAATTCAAATTTACAATTCCAAACGATAAAGCCTTTAACCTAAAAAGCAAAGACAATAAAGTAAATATTAAACTAAAAAACATCACCATATCAACCAATAAAATAGAACAAATGCTTCATTTCGACAAATAGTTACAAAATTTCAAAAAAAGTATTGACAAACCCCCAAAAATATATTATAATAAAATTGCTTAGATAGAAGGTAGACAAATTAACCACTTTCTAAAATATATATTACAATATTAAGTTATTGATAGAAAACTTAAAAGTGCTATATATTTAGTAAAAACTAAATATTAATAATATATTTGCTGATTGGTTAATAAGCTATCAAGTAAAGAAATAATCATTACAGTAATTCAATATTGTAAATGAAAATCTTATCGCAATCTAAGTATAAACAATTGTTATGAGAAAGAAAACTCAAAAGATAAGAGGTTGTACTAAGTACTGATAATATTTAGTTGTCATAGAATAAATATCTATGATGCTCTAACGACTTTTCTTGAAACTAGAAATTAATTTATTTTATCAGAGTAAATTAATTTTTTTGTACCTCCTTAACTAGGGCTAATATAATATAACCAAAAACAAAAAAAACATATTATAAAGTAGATAAGGAGGAAGTAGTAAAATGTATAACGAAAATTTAAGAAACGACTTCGGTTTAAGACCAGACGATATAGATATAAATATCACTAATCAAAATCTAAATACAAACACCAATACCAATATGAATGTAAACCAAACAGATATGTCAGGACAAATGACTTACCCAATAGTAGAACCAGGTAGGGAAAGATGTGTATACAGAAACATCTATCACGAGGTACCTCACGTATGCCCAATAAATACCAAAGTAATAAACAATCACATTTATAGACATACATATAGCCCAAGGTATACTTGCAGTGAAGAAAATGTCATAACCAATCAGCAATGTGGTTCTTGTTGCCAGTTCAAATAAAAGTACTTCAAGGTACTTTTTTTCATTATAATAAACATTAGCACTTTCTAAAAACCAAAACCAAAATAAAATATACTGAAAGGAAGTGAAAAAATGAATGATAAAATAATGACGGAAGAAGAACTAATAAAATACGTAAAAGAACACCAATTAGATAAAATCAAAGTATCAAAAGAAGGTGAAGAAAATGAGTAAAGTACTAAAAAACTATAACGCCAAAATAACCCAAAACTATTCCCAAAAACATAAAGCTCTCGATATAGTAGGTCAAGGAAAAACAGGAAGTGTCCTAGATTACATCACAGCTCACACTAGCGGAGTAGTCGAAGAAGTAAGAAAAAATGCCACCGGTTTTGAAACCGGAGGAAGCTATGGAAACTACGTTCTTATAAGACACGCCAACGGATATAAAACAAGATATGCCCACCTTGCTTATGGAACCATAATCGTAAATAAAGGAACAACAGTATCTGCCGGTCAAGTAATCGGCTATATGGGAAATACCGGAACAGCTTATGGAGGCCACTTACACTTTGAAGTAATATCTCCATCAGGAGAAAAACTAAACCCCTATTCATACTTAACACACTCCCTCCCATCTACTACCACACCATCTAACCAAAACGTCAATGTCTATTATAGAGTAAAAACCCAAAAACACGGCTGGCTTCCCGAAGTAAAAAATCTTGACGACTATGCCGGATACCAAAACAGCCCCGTAACATCAGTTGCCATTAAAGTAAGCCAAGGCACTATAAAATACCGTGTCCATAACAAAGGGGGAAAATGGCTCCCTTACGTAACCGGCTATAATATAAACGAATTCACTAACGGTTATGCCGGAAATAACAATATAATAGATGCAATTGAAATATATTATTACACTCCAAATAACATCCGTCCCTACAAAAAAGCCCGTTACAAAGTCAACGGATATCCCTATCAATATGATAACGAAAGAAAAAACGGAATGGACGGCTATGCCGGAGTTATCGGCGTTCCCATAACAACTTTGCAAATCAAGGTGGATTAAAATGGCTGATTTAGTAAGTACAATTGACGTAAACACAATCATTCTCACCATAGTATCTTCTGCTCTCACGCTACTCGGGGCTTGGATAAAAAAAGAATACAATAGAAAGAATCGCACTGCAACCATTCGCGAAGTAGTTGAAGACTGTGTCAAATACGTAGAACAAAAATCCAAAACCACACCAATAGAAAATAAATATCTTCTTGCTAAGGACAAGGCCCAAAACATATTAAAATCCAAAAAAATAAACATAACAGATGATGAAATAGACCTCTTAATCGAAGCCTTTGTAAATTGCATAAGTAAAGGAAAAGACAATCTCGAAGCCGCCCTAAAAAACTGTCTTAAATAAAAAAAACAAAAAATATTAAAATTTACTATATCTATTTTTAAACTTATATGTTATAATTAATAATAGAAGGAAAGGTGAAGTTAATGACATTAAATAGCGTATTAACAATTATGCAAAAAATAATAGACATATCCCTTGTATGGTTACTAATATATTTCGTATTAAAAAATCTAAAAAACAACATAAAAATGGTCCTACTATTCAAAGGTGTACTCATAGTAATAATAATAAAACTATTAAGTGACTACCTAAATCTAACAACAATAGGACTACTATTAGAATATGTAATAGAGTGGGGACCCCTAGCCCTAATAATAATATTCCAACCAGAAATAAGAAATATCCTTGAACACCTCGGCAGAAAACAATTATTAGGAAGACACAAAATACTAACTCTAGATGAAAGAGAAAAACTAGTCTATGAAATAATGAATGCCGTAGATTACTTAAGAAAAGCCCGTATTGGAGCTCTCATAGTAATAGAACGTGACATAAGTTTAAATGAATATATACAAAGAAGTAAAGCAATATATGCCGATATATCATCGGAACTACTAATATCAATATTCTTTCCAAGAAATCCCCTCCACGATGGCGGAGTAATAATTCAAGGAAATAAAATAACAAGTGCCGGAGCCGTATTTCCAATAAGCCTAAACAGTAAAATAAATAAACGACTAGGCACAAGACATAGAGCAGCACTTGGAATAAGTGAAGAAAGCGACTGTATAGCTTTAGTAGTATCAGAAGAAACCGGTAAAATATCAATAGCAATAGGAGGAGTTCTAAACTATAATCTCTCCCTAGATGATGCCAGAATGATACTAATAGAAGAACTAAAACCAAAAAAAGAAATCCTATTAGATGACGAATTTGAAGAAGAGGAGGAGGATAATAGTGGCGAAAACAAATAAAAATCGAAAAGAAAAAACTCCATTTTTTAAAAAACTGTATAAACCCATTGACAAAATTTTCGTAACCCCAATTACCAAATTCATACTCCTAATAGGAGATAAAACCGGTAAAAAAACAGGAAAATTTGAAAAATGGTTAGTTCGAAGAAATACCCTAATATTCATATCACTAATACTAGCCCTTGGCCTCTTCTTTATTGTCGATAGCAAAGCCATTGTCTTAGTAGACTCTTCAGCCGAAGTACTATATGACCAAAAAGTAGAAGCAATATACAATAGTGAAGACTACGTGATAGAAGGCCTACCCAAAACCGTCGACGTAACCCTTATCGGAAGAAAAACCGATATGTACTTAGCAAAACAATTATCAAACGGAAGTGTAACGGTCGATGTATCCAAACTAGGCGTTGGAACCCATAAAGTAAGTCTAAACTACGATAGTGTCATCAATTCCATAGATTATAAACTAGACCCAGGAGTAATAACAATAATAATCTATCCAAAAACATCAATAGAAAAACCAGCCACTATCGATGTCATAAATAAAGATAAACTAGATCCAAAACTATCAATATCAAATATAAGTATCGATACACCAAACATAATAGTCAAAGGAGCTGAACACACCCTAAATAAAGTAGCATCCGTAAAAGCCCTTGTAGATATCGAAAAACTAATCGACCCAACTGTCGGAGTAACAACTCTCGAAGACGTAAAACTAGTAGCCTATGATAGTGAAGGAAAAATAGTAGATGTCGAAATGGTACCAAATAAAGTAACCGCAACTATAAGTATAGAATCACCATCCAAAGAAGTACCAATCAAAGTAATACCAAAAGGCGAAGTAGAATTCGGAAAAGCCATAAGCTCAATGACTTCAAGTGTAAGTAAAGTAACCGTATACGGAGATGAGGAAGTCCTTGATAAGTTAGAATACATCCCAATAGAAATCAATGTAACTAACTTAAAAGGAAACAAAAACTACGATGTCATTATAACACCACCATCAGGAATACGAAGCATTTCCGAAAAATCAGCAACCATATCCGTATCCCTTGGTGATGAAACAAGTATGGAAGTAAACGATGTATTAATCGAAACCATTAACCTAGATTCCAATTACAAAGCAGTAGCACTTGGAGAAAACTCAAGTAAGACAAGTGTTGTAATCAAAGGAACCAAAGACGTTCTCGATACAATCGATACATCAAACATCAAAGCCGTTGTCGATTTATCCGGTTATGGAGAAGGAGACTATGAAGTACCCGTAACCGTCAAAGGTGATGACGCAAAAGCCAACTACACCGCCAAAACAACCAAAATAAAAATAAGGATATCACCAAAATAGATAGACAGATAGACCAAGATAGACCAAAAAGGTCTATCTTTTTTTAACAAAATATGATAAAATATACATAAAAGGAGCAATAATATGAAAACGTGTACAGTAATATATAATCCCCTTAGCGGAAAAAAACTAAAATACGAATTTTTGCCCAAATTCAAAAAAATACTAGAAGACCACGGCTATGAAACAGAAATAATTCACACCGAATACAAAGGCCACACCATTGAAATAATCAAAAATCTGCCTCATAAAGACTTAGTAATTTCTATCGGTGGCGACGGTACATTCAACGAATCCGTAACCGGCAACTATGCTCGCCAAGATAAACTAATACTTGCTCACATGCCCGTCGGAACCACCAACGATATCGGAAAAATGTTTGGATATGGCAAAAATATAATAGAAAACCTAAAAATAACACTCTCCGGCACCATAAAAAAAGTAGATATCTGTCTAATAAACAACAAACCATTCATATATGTAGCTTGCCTAGGCAAGTTCGCCGAAGTACCCTATGAAACCCCTCGCGAACTAAAAAAGAAACTCGGCTATTTCGCCTATATAAAAGAAGGAGCCAAATCCCTTTTCCAAAAAACAAGCCTAAACGAAGTAACCTATGAAATAAACGGCGAAAAATACCACGGACTATTCTCATTTATGATAATATCCTCTGCCAATCGCATTGCTGGTATCAATAAATTCTATAAAGATGTAAAACTAGATGATGACAGATTCGAAGTACTACTATGCAATATAAATAAGAAAAAAGACATCATCAAAAGCTTCTATTTCCTAACAATGCATGATGCCACCAAAGTACCAGGAATATACACCTATAAAACCAATAACCTCAAAATAAAATTAAACAACAAACCCCGTAAAAACTGGTGTATTGATGGTGAAGAACTAAAAGACGATAAACTAACATTCGATATAAAAATATATAACGAAATGCAAATGATGGTTCCCAACAAAAATATAAAAGAACTATTCACAAAATAAAGGAGAAAAAATGAAACAAGAATTAAACAAAAATCGCAAAAATTACTTAACTTGGGACGAATACTTTATGTCAGTTGCCAAACTATCCGCTATGCGTAGCAAAGACCCATCCACTCAAGTCGGAGCTTGCATCGCATCAAATACCAATCGCATTCTATCAACCGGTTATAACGGAGCCCCTAACGGGATTGAAGACAAATACTTCCCTTGGGATAGAGAAGGAGAATTTTTAAACACAAAATATCCCTATGTATGTCACGCCGAAATGAACTGCATACTAAGTTATCGCGGTGATAACAAGGACTTAGAAAACGCAAGAATATACGTTGACCTCTTTCCTTGTAATGAATGTGCTAAAATAATAATCCAGTCTGGAATAAAAGAAGTAATATATTTGTGCGACAAATATGCCGATACCGACGGCGTAAAAGCCTCAAAAAAAATGTTCGATGCTTGCGGTGTCAAATACAAACAAATAAATATGGATAAAGAGATAACTATAAAATTATAGTTTTTTTCTTTACTAAATAAACCAAATTTGATATAATAAACATATAATAGAAAGAGGTTGAAATAAATGGATACAATTACAATAACCTTTGAAAACGGTATCAAAAAAGAATATCGCAAAGGAATAAAATTCGAAGAAATAATAAGAGAAGTACAAAAAGAACGCAAATTCCCCATCATAAGCGGAAAGTTCAAAAACCAATTCATAAACTATGAAGACAGTATAGAAAAAAGCGGTCCCCTATATCTATATGATATAAATACCAAAAGAGGAAATATGCTTTACGAAAAAGGCCTATCAATAGTCTTCAAAAAATCACTCCTCGAAGTCTATGGCAACGACGTAAAATTCAAAGTAAAACACTCCATAGACAAAGGAGTATACTATGAAGTAGAAGCACCCATCACCAAAGAAAATATCCAAAAAATAAAACAAACAATGAATGAAAAAATAAAAAAATCAATCCCATTCCAAAAAATAGAAACATCCCGAATGGAAGCCATAAACTATTTCAAAAGCATAAAAAGACCCGATAAAGTAAAAACACTATGCTACGATACATCAAAATTCGTAACCCTATATAAATTTGACGGCATATACGATTACATAATAGGCGACCTCCCCAATGACAGCAGTGTCCTCACATCCTTCGATTTAACCCCTCTCGAACACGGAATAGTCCTAAGATTCCCATCCATATACGATAACGGAAAAGTAGTAAAATACACCCACCACGAAAAATACTTCACCGCCATTGACGACTATTCCAATTGGGGCACAGTCCTAAATATGACCAGTATAGGCGACCTAAACGATTTAATAATAAACAGCAAATCAGGAGAAATAATAAAACTATCCGAAATAACTCAAGACCATAAACTCCTAAACACCGCCGAAAGAATAGTCAAAAACAAATCCGACATAAAAGTAATACTCCTTTCCGGCCCATCATCATCAGGAAAAACCACCACATCCAAAAAATTAGCCCTATATCTAAAAACACTAGGACTAAATCCCCAGCCCCTCTCCCTCGATGATTACTTCCTAAATAGAGACGATACACCACTTGATGAAAATGGCAAACCAGACTACGAAAGCCTAAGAGCCATTGACGTAAAACTATTCAATAACCAAATAACCAAGTTGCTAAAAGGAAATAAAGTAACCATTCCAACTTATGATTTCATCTCCGGAAAAAAAATATACAATAGACAACTCGAATTAGCCGAAAACGATATCCTAATAGTAGAAGGCCTCCACGCCCTAAACGAAGAACTCCTCAAAGACATTCCCAAAAAACGCAAATACAAAATATATATCAGCCCCCTTGCTTACCTAAATATCGATAACGATAACCGCATAAATATGACTGATATCAGATTACTAAGAAGAATAGTAAGAGACAATAGAGTAAGAGGATATAGCCCAACCCATACCATAAGTACTTGGTCCGATGTCCGTAAAGGCGAAGAAAAATACGTCTTCCCCTTCCAAGATTTATGTGATGAAATTTTCAACTCATCCCTAGCTTATGAACTCGCTGTCCTCAAAACATATGCCGAACCCCTCCTCTTCTCCGTAAAACAAGAAGACCCCGAATACGAAGTCGCCCTAAGACTCCTAGAACTATTAAAATACGTTCTACCAATCCCCAGCGACGCCGTTCCTGATACCTCAATCCTAAGAGAATTCATCGGTGGCAGTTACTTCGAATAACAAAAAAGAAGTTATATCCCCAAAATTTAACTTCTTTTTTTCTTCCTAATAATAAAGATAAATGCCACAATTATACCAATCAAAATAAAACTACCAACCACAATTCCTAAAACCCTAAACAAATATTTAAAAAACCCTTCTGTCGCCTCAAATACCTTATCAGCTCCCACATATTCAAACAAATTAGTATTAATAATTTTATACTCATCATTAGTATAACCAATATCAAAATAGACACTCACCCCAGATATATTCCACCCCACACCACTAGCACCAAGCCTCGTATTAACCCGATAAACATTACTGCCAACCTGTTCATAGCTACCAATTTCATACGATATGTAAACCCCATTCAAGTACTTTGCAATCTTTCCCCTAAGCTCCAAATTATTCTGATCAATTACTCCATAAATGCTCACATCACCACTATTTAAAAAATGAGTAAAATCATTTAAAGTAACCTCAGCCCTATCGGGAATGCTAACAATTTCTTTTGCCCAAACGGACATATAACCACTCGCGATTAGCGTAACCACCCAAAACCAAAAAAATCTTTTCATACCGCCAACTCCTTTTAATAAAATTATATCACAAAATACTTAACAATTCCCAAAAAATAATAATTTTTTTCTCAAAAAAACTTGCCAAATATCCCTAATACATATATAATATAAGAAGAAAGAGGTGAAACAATGATAGTACTATCAGTAAACGCAGGAAGTTCTTCTCTAAAATTTACAGCATATAAAATGCCGGAAGAAGAAGTTCTAATTAGCGGAACATTCGAAAGAATAGGTATAGACGGTGGTTTCTATACAATAAAAATAAACGGTGAAAAAATAAAAAAGGAGAAAGATTTACCAAACCACGAAGTAGCAGTAAATACACTATTAGACGAATTATTACTAAACAAAGTAATAAAATCATTTGATGAAATTGAAGCCATAGGCCACAGAGTTGTACACGGAGGAGAAAAATATACAAAATCCGTAATTGTCGATGATGAAGTAAAAAAAGCAATTAGAGATTTAAGCGATTTAGCTCCTCTCCATAACCCAGCTAATCTAATGGGTATCGAAACATTCTGCAAACTATTACCAAATGCCAAAAATGTAGCAGTATTCGATACAGCATATCATCAAACAATGCCACCATCATCATACATTTACCCTGTACCTTATGAATGGTATACAAAATATGGCGTAAGAAAATACGGTTTCCACGGAACAAGTCACAGATACATAAACAACAAAATTCAAGAAATTCTAGGAAGAAAAGACCTAAAAGTAATAAGCTGTCATTTAGGAAATGGTGGAAGCCTAACAGCCATTAAAGATGGTAAAGTAATAGATACATCCCTAGGATTTACTCCAAATGCCGGATTAATGATGGGAACAAGAAGTGGTGGAATAGATCTAAACATCATTCCTTATGTAGTAAAAAAGAGTGGATATAACCTAGAAAAAATAGTAGATGATTTAAATAAAAAAAGCGGTTTTCTTGGTGTAAGTGGTATAAGTAGTGATGCCAGAGATATCGATAAAGGAATAGCTGAAGGAAATACAAGATGTATCCTTGCCGAAGAAATATATGAAGGAAAAGTAATAAGATACTTAGCAAACTACTTCGTTGAATTAGGTGGAGCTGACGTAATCTGTTTTGCGGGTGGAATTGGAGAAAACGCAGTTGATACCCGTGGAAATATAGTTAGAAAACTAGAATGCTTAGGAGTAAAGCTAGATGAAGATGCAAATAAAGTACATGGTGAATTAAGAAAAATTTCAACTGACGACTCCAAAGTATTATGTTACGTAATACCAACAGATGAAGAAGTAATGATTGCTAGAGATACTTATGACTTGGTGCACGATGAACGAAAATAAAAAAATATTAAAACAGATAAAAAAATACGATACCATAGTTATAGCACGTCACATTGGTGCTGACCCCGATGCCTTAGGAAGTCAACTCGCACTTAAAGAAGCCATAAAAAATACTTTTCCTAACAAAAAAGTATACGCTGTCGGTGCCCTATCAGCCAAATTCAAATATATGGGACTTCTTGATACAGGTGAAGTTATAGAAGACGAAGAAAAACTATTAATCGTTCTCGATACTCCTGATAAAAGAAGAATTGATGATGCTAATCCCGAGGATTATAGCTATGTCATAAAAATAGATCATCACCCATTTATAGAAAAATTTGGAGGCATTGAAATTATTGATGAATCCTCATCCAGTACCTGCCAGTTAATAATAAAATTCTTACTAGAAAATAAACTAAAAATAACACCATCAATGGCCGAAAACTTATATACAGGTATAATAGGTGATACCGATAGATTTCTTCACGACTACACAACGGTAAACACATTCGATTTAGTAACCAAACTATTAAAACAAACCAATATAAATTTTACTGCCCTCTATGAGCCTCTATACAGTAGACCCTTTGCAGAAGTAAGATTTCAAGGTTACATATATCAAAATCTAAAACTAAATCAAAATGGCCTTGCTTACATAAAGTTAACTAACGATATTCTCAAAGAATATGGTGTGGATTCCGCTAGTGCTGGAAATATGATAAACAATCTAAAATTTGTAAGTGAAATTAAAATATGGGTTTTCTTATCTGAGGATATAAATAATAATATTATAAGAGCAAATATAAGGTCAAATGGCCCTATAATAAACGGCGTAGCTTCCGCCCACGGAGGTGGTGGCCACAAATACGCATCTGGAGTTAGAATGAAAACTTGGGATGAAGCCGATAGTCTCTTATATGACTTAGATAAATTATTACAAAACTATAATGATGAGAAGTAGCATACTTCTTTTTCTTTTATATGCAAAAAAGTTGTAATTTTGGTTTCTTTTCAAAGTAATGGAAATAGATATTCTCAAAGTAATGGAAACTGGTTTTTAAAGTGTCCATTACACTGAAAATTAAGAAAAATTGTAATTTTATCAATTTTATGTTGACAATACAACTAACTTATGATAACATTGACCCATAAGGTGGTGATGTTAATGTATAAAGCGTATAAATTTAGATTATATCCTAACGATATTCAAACAGAATTAATAAATAAAATCCTCGGATGTAGTAGATATACATATAATCACTATCTAGATAAAATGATAAATAACGGTTATACCACATCCTATAATAACATAAAAGACTTTACCAATACTCTAAAATATGAAGCCCCCTTCCTTCAAGAAATAGATAATATAATAATACACAAATCCATTTATAATTTAGGTGACGCTTTCAAAAGAAATTTTAACCAAATTAGCGGATATCCCAAGTTTAAAAGCAAATACAAGAGAAATAGCTATAATACCCCCGCCACATACACAGGAAGTTCCTGCAATATAGAATTAGACTTAAAATCCAGAAAATTAAAACTCCCCCAATTAGACTGGATAAAAGTTCGTGGATATAAAAATATAAAAACAATCAACGGCAAAATAAGAAATGCCACTATCTCTAAAGAACCAACCGGCAAATACTATGTATCCATCTTATACGAAATGTATGAAAAAATTCCAGGCTCTACCCCCAAAAGCATCGTTGGAATAGATCTAGGCGTAAAAAAACTATTAACCCTATCCGACGGTATAACTTACGATAATAATAAATATATAGATAAATACCAAAAAAGAATAAAAAGAAAACAAAGAGAATTATCTCGTAAAGAAAAAGGCAGTAAAAACTACTATAAATGTAAAAAAGAACTAGCCATTCTTTATAGCAAACTAGCCAACGCTAGAAAATACTACACCCATAAAATAACTAAAAAAATAACTGATAATTACGACATCATTACTTGCGAAAAACTAACAACCAAAGAAATGATTATTAAAGGAAAAACCACCAAACTATCTAGTAAAATAAACGATGCCACTTTTAGTGAAATAATAAGACAACTCCTTTATAAATCAAAATTCAAAGGTAAAAAATTCTACCAAGTAAGTACCTATTACCCCTCTAGCCAAATATGTAATAGATGCAATAATCAAGATAGAAAATACAAAGATTTAACCGAAAGAGAGTACAACTGCCCTAAATGTGGAGAAAAAATAGATAGAGATTTAAACGCAAGTATAAATATAATGTTCGAAGGATTAAAGTTATATATAAAAAGTTATGCTAATACATAAAATTTCTTTATAATAAAAAAATAAGTACGGTAGCACAAATAAGTACGGTAGCACATATCGGAATTTAAGTCTGTGGAGAAGTCTGGTTACAGGGTCTATGAAGCAGAAAGTATATCACTGTGAAGTGGTTTAAGTCAAATTTGTCTTTAGTTTTAACATCTAGTTAACTTCCACAAAATTATCACAAAAAGTGATATAATAGAACTAGAAAGGGTGATAAAATGAAATACAATATTCGTGGTGACAAAATGGAAGTTACTGATGCAATTAATTCCTATGTTGAAACAAAATTAGGAAAATTAGAAAAATATTTCAAAGATGAAAGTCTTAACGCAAATGTTAACCTAAAAGTAAGAGGCAACAGACAAATAATAGAGGTAACAGTTCCTACTGATAAATTCATATTAAGAAGTGAAGAAGAATCTGATGACCTTTACAGTGCTATTGACCTCGTAATAGATAAACTCGAAAGACAGATAAGAAAAAATAAGACTAGGATAAATAAACAGAATTTGCAAGGAAAATATATGTCCTTCAATCTTGAATACGAACTCCCAAAAGAGGAAGAGACAAAGGACAAAATAGTTAAAAGAAAAACCATTGAAATGAAACCGATGGATGAAGAAGAAGCAATGCTTGAAATGGATTTATTAGGTCACTCATTCTTTGTTTACAAAGATGAAGCAACTGATAAAATATGCGTTCTTTACAAAAGAAAAGACGGTAATTTAGGCTTAATCGAAACCAACTAAAAAGGGTGGGAACAATCCCACTCTTTTACATTTCAATGGTTTTATTAATATCCATAATATACTTTTTTCTAAGAAAGGTTATAACAGCCGTAATAACCTCATCCTTCCTCTTTCCCGTAAAGCAATCATGATTAACACTATCCATATTAACAAGAATATTTACTTTCGATTTAACAACTTTATGAACATACTGACAACTTTCACTAGGAACAATCTTATCACTAGTTCCGTGAATAATCATAATCGGTGCCGTAATATTTTTAGGACTATCGTGGTACTCATCAACAAGCTTCGTAAACTCCATAGCTGTCTTAATAGGCACCTTTAAAATCCTTGACAAAACTAAATGAATATCCAGCCCGCCAAAAATTTCAGGACTCTTTTTAATACTCTTAATAACATCAATCTTATCATTCTTAAAATACATATATCTAAAAGCCGGAGCTGCTAAAACCACTTTCTTGACATATTTATTATACTTACTAGCAATATAACTAGCAATAACCCCTCCCATACTATGTCCAACAACATAAATATTCTTATATCCAATACTAATAATTTTATCCATCATCCTCTCCGCTGAATTAATCCAATCCTCACAACTAACATTAGAAATAAAAGTCTTATTGTGCCCTGGCAGAGTAAAGGTATAAACATCAAAATCTAAATAATATTGAAGTTCATTTCCAAGTTCCCCATAATCAAAGGAATTACCAGCAAATCCATGAATAAGTAATATAGCTTTTCTAAATAACATAAAATCACTCCCATATAATTGTATCAGAAAAAATTAACAATTACTAGTTTTCACCCTCTTTTTTTTAAATAAAATACCAAGAAAAAGTAAAGTGATAATTCCAAAAGCTCCCATACAAATAAAAGAATAAATATTAGAGATAAAATAATCAAATAAAGTATTATTTTTAAAACACACATTTCCTAAAATTAAAATCAAAATAGAACTAATAAGAATAACGATTCTATTAGGATTATCTTCTTCCTTATGCCAAGCAAACTCTGTAATAAAATAAATTACAATCGAAATATACATAACCGCTCCAAATATCCATTGCATTGCAATCAAATTTTCAATTCTATCAATAAAATTCATAAAAGAAATCTTTTGCATAACCAAATACTCTGGATATTGATACATCGCAATTAAATACTTACCCAATGCCGTAACAGTAAGAAATATAATACAAAAACAAACAACTAATGAAAAAATATAAATAAAAGTTCCATACTTTTTCACCTTTTCCTTATTCGTAATCCGATCCATTTTTACCGCTCCAATCAAAAAACTAGGTATAATATTTGTAAACATTAAAAGAATTCCCCCTTTAAAAACATTCCCAATCCCTTCCCCCATAAAAGGCATAATATTATCCATCTTAATATCTGGAATAAGTCCAATACCAGCTACAAAAAATAAAGAAAAATTAATAAACAAAATAATTATTCCAACCCTAGAAATAACCTGAAATCCCTTACTAACATTAAATATAACGACAATAATTAAAAGAACTGAAACCAAAAATAAAGGTGTTCTAGTCAAATACTGTGATGAAACAAAATTAGAAATACTAAACAAACTAGTAGTAGCAATCACCACTCCAATAAGACACAAAACAAAATTACAAACATTTCCCACTTTCTTCCCCAAAATTTCTCTGCTAATATCAAATAAAGACAAATCCCCCCTATAATTAAGAACAAAAAACAACATTTTTAAATAAAATAAACCCAAAACTCCCTCAACAATAATACTAAGATAACTATCAATAGAACTATTTACAAATAAAATTTGTGACCCAATCCCAATAATTGTCCCAATAATCGGAAATGCCATTAAAGCAACATACTGTAAACTATTAATTTTCCACTTCATAAATACCTCCTAACCCATTACCCTTCGAAAATAAATTAACATCACTCTCAACTTCAATCTCTATATTTCTAAAATACTCATCCCAATCCCTTTTCACCGTCTTATAATACCCATTCATCTTCTTATAATACATATCCTCAATACCAAAAATATCCGATTTATACTTATCCCGAATGCTATAAAAACTCTTCTTAACCATCCCTTCAATACGTTCATTAAGCCTCTTATTAATCCTCATAATCACCTTCTCATCCCGCAAATCCATCCTACAATGAGTCTCTGCAATCGATGCACGCCCCCTAATTTTGACGGAAATTTTCCCATCTTTCAAAACATCCATCCCACTCTTAATCTTAATAATATCCAAAACAACAAATTTATTATCATCACATTCATACTCTATGAGAGTCTTATTAAGGTTTCCCGTAATAAAGTTATAAGAAATACTCTCTTCTTCGGTCAAAAATCCCAAAAACTCACTACCCCTAAACACACCCATTGTTGATATTAAAATGTTAGCATCATAATCAGACTTCTTCAAATTCTCGGTACTTTCTCCCTCAATATCCTCCTCCATCTTATCAATATCCTTCGCATCCCCATTATTATTACCCCTATCACTATCACTAATATTACTAATATTTTTCCCCCTATTATCCCTACTATTAATAATCTCAATAGACGGCATCACCACATCCCACCTCGGATTAAGATACTTATTAAGAAGTCCACTAAACATAATGTTCTCATTAATACCCATAATCTCATTACTATTAATCAAACTATTAGCAATATCTTCTCCCGAAATATTAACAAGAGGCGTCATAACCTTCAAAACATCACTAGGACTATTCCCCTTTGTCATTACCATATAAAACTCATTCCTAATATCAGGATTTCTATAAATAAAATCCATAACCTCAGGCAAATAATTCCTAGCAACCTCTTCACTAATAACCACAACTCTAGCGTGCGAAGCAAATAACCTCTTAGAAGTAAGAAGTGAAGCCTCTCTTACCGACTCCTCTAAACTCTTAGATGGATAATCATAAACCACCACACTAGCCTGTTCATACCCCGTATTATTACTAGCATTATTAGAATTAACAATCTGGTATGAAACCCTAAACTCTCCATCCTTATGATCAATCCCAATTGCCGAAATAATAGCAATACTATTCAATTCCTCATAGTTATAACATCCCCCCAAAAAACAAATCATAACAACTACTAAACCAATTCTCTTAATCATTCATATCACCCATTTTCACCCTATTATCAGACAAATAACTAACCCTCTTTTTGATCATTTTCTCAGGAAATTTAACAATACTATTTTTAAGTCCCTCTATATAAGTGGGAATAAACGGCATCAAATAAGGCTTTCCAAAAGACTTAAGACTAGCCATTTTAATAAGATAAACACAAAAAGCCAGCACTAGCCCATACATTCCCATAAAACTAGCCGCAATCATAAAAAATAATCTGTACCACCTAAGTCCATTAATAATTTCCTGTTCTGAAAACGATAAAGCCGCAATCGATGTCAGTGCCACAACAATAATCATAATCGGTGACACAAGCCCAGCATTAACAGCCGCTTCCCCAAGTATCAACGCTCCAACAATCGATAAAGCACTCGATGTAAAATTAGGAATCCTAAGATCACTCTCCCGCAAAATCTCAAAAGAAAGTATCATAATAAGAGCCTCAAAAAACGCTGGAAACGGAATATTATTCCTTTGAGCTGCAAAATTAATAATAAGAAGCGTAGGTATCATCTCCTGATTGTAAGTAGTAATAGCAATATAAAACGCCGGCGTCAAAAGCGAAATATGAAACGCCAAATACTTCACAATCCTCGTAAAAGTAACATTTATCCCCTTATTATACCTATCCTCCGCATCAATAAAACAATCACTAAGTAATCCAGGCATAATCAGAACAAAAGGCGAATTATCAACCACAATTACCACTTTTCCATTCAAAAGTGCTTCCGCGGTCGTATCCGGTCTTTCACTGCTAATAATTGTCGGAAACACAGACTTATCTTCCTTTTCAATTAAATTCTTAATCTGTCCCGAATTAATAATCCCTGAAATATCAATATTCTCAAGTCTCTTCTTAACAGTATCAACAAGTTCCTCTTTAACAATCCCATTAACATAAAGAAGACTAACCTTAGTACCCGTATACTTCCCAATCTTAAAATCCATAACCCATAAATCACTAGAACGAATTCTTCTATAAATAAGCCCAATATTAGTTTCGATATTCTCATTAAAACTATCCATAGCCCCTCTAACACTATTCTCTGTAAGAGGACTAGATATTCCCCTAGATAAGTTTTTTTTCGTTTCAACAGCTATCGGTTTCTTTCCCTCCACCAATATTACCGTAAATCCACTATTAATATGATAAATAATATCATCAAAAGAATTCAAAATCTTAACCTTAAAAACATCAATACTATTAACAATTTCTCTATAAATATTTTTACATCTAACTCCTCTTTCTTCAATACTATCTAAGCTCCTAATAACAAAATCACTAATACTATCACTAGAACAAACCGTTTCATTATAAATAATATAAATAATCTCCTCATTAATAAATTTCTTTCTATATATAAAGTTACCATTCTCATTAGTTTTCCATTTAATCTTTTCTACAATACTATTAATCTTTTCCATACAATTCACCATTTTTATTATTACCAACTATTAAAAATAATATGTATAAATTAATAATGTAAACTATCCCAAAAGACTTGTAAGAAACAGCAAAATATGATAAACTACTATTAGAAAAGATGGTGAGTAAATGGAAGACAAAAAAAGAAAAAACGAACGAAAAAAATTGCAGATTTTCAAAAACTGCACCCCTAAACACGCAAAAAAAAGACCATTATTTCATAAATTACAAACAAAGAAAGAAAAAAACAAAGAAAGAAATACCTATACTTTTGAAGAAGTATTTATAATAATGATAATATCCCTAGTAATAGGATTTTTTACCTGTTTCTCACTAAATAAAATCCTATCAGGCGGAAAAAATTATCGATTACTATCCAAAGATTTAAACAAATTTGTTGATACATATCAAACCATATTAAAAAACTATCCCGATAAACTAGATACAAGTAAACTTGTCGAGAGTGCAATCGAAGGAATGATGTCCTCCATTGGAGATAAATACACCACATATAACGATGTCGACGGAGCAACAACATTTAACGAAACCGTAAGTGGAACTTATGAGGGAATAGGTTGCCTAGTAACAACAACAGAAAACAGTATTCAAATAATTGAAGTCTTCGACGATAGCCCCGCTAGCAAAGCTGGCTTAAAAGAAAAAGATATAATAAAGAAAATAGACGGCCAAGACTTCTCAGATAAAACTAGCTCAGATATGGCAAACTATATAAAAGAATCAGAAAAAAAAGAAATAAAAATAACTATCCAAAGAGATAGTGAAGAAAAAGAAGTAAAACTAAAGCGACAAAAACTAGAGGTACCAACAGTAACTACTAAAATATATGAAAACAACGATAAAAAAATAGGCTATATAGATATATCAATTTTTTCCTCAGTAACTGATAAACAATTCAAAGAAAAACTAAAAGAATTAGAAAAAAAAGAAATTGACGGATTAATAATAGATGTTAGAGATAATAATGGAGGATACCTAAACGTCGTAACAAACATTGCATCAAACCTTCTCAAAAAAGGAGATATAATATATAAGTTAGAGAAAAGTAACAAAAAAGTAGAAACCAAAAAAGATACAACCAAGGAAAAACGTACCTACCCAATAGCAGTTCTAGTAAACGCTGGTAGTGCTTCCGCTTCCGAAATACTAGCATCAGCTATTAAAGAAAGCTATAAAGGCTTCGTAGTAGGAACAAATACGTATGGAAAAGGAACAGTTCAACAAACAATGAACTTAGAAGATGGCAGTATGATAAAATATACTATTGAAAACTGGTTAACACCAAATGGTAACTGGATAAATGAAGTAGGGGTAACTCCAACTAACGTTGTAGAATTAGATGAAATCTATTATCAAAAACCAATTTCAGAAAATGATAATCAATTACAAGAAGCCATAAATTTAGTAAGTAATCAGCAGAAATAGCAAAATTCTGCTTTTTTTATAGAAAATATTACATAAATGTAACCATTTAGGTAACAAAATAAAAAAAGTTGTGTTATAATATAGGTGAATTCATTCAGGAGGAGATATATTATGCTAAGGTTCGTAATATGTGAAGATAAGCAAAAAGATTTAGAGAGGACAAGGCTAGCAGTTAACAAGGCAATGGTGCATTACGATATCGATTACAGAGTAAATACGTATACAGAGTTAACTCCAGAATTAGAAAACTTTATTAAAACCAATAACGACACAAAAATTTACATACTAGATATCGAGTTGAAAAGCACATCCGGAATTGAAGTAGCCAATATTATAAGAAAATATGATTGGAAAAGTTACATAGTAGTAACAACAGAATACACTAATCATAAAAGTGAAGTATTCCATTTTCGATTAATGATTGTTGACTACATCAGTAAAGGAAGTGGCGATTATAGCAAAAGACTAATTGAAACCATAAGTACAATATATGAAAATATTGAAAAAGATGCTATACTAGATTTCAATTTTGGTTCAAGACACCATCGTATTTTATGCAATGAAATAGCTTACATTGAAAAAGAGCCGCAGCAAACAAAATGTACAATTCATTTAATAGACGGTGCATCACTATCTATAAATACAACATTAGTTCAAATCAAAAAGAAATTAACTTCTAAGTTTTATCAATCACACCAAGCATGTATAGTAAATTCAGAAGCAATAAGAGACATAGACTTTTCTCAAAACTTAATTAAACTAAAAAATGATGTAGTAATATCACTATTATCAGAACGACACAAAAAGGTTTTAAGACAGTTTGCAAAGCATTCTTAGTAACATCATTGGTAGTTTAGTATTAAGTATTGGAAGTATATATTATGCTCGTATTGCTCTTAAAGATGAAGAAAAAATTTACAAACCCAAATACATTTTGTCAATCATCTTTCTTACCACAGTTTATACAATAGTGTTTCTAAATTGTGAAGGAGGCATAAGGTCAATAATAAACTTTATAGTTTATGTTGCTGTGTATAGAAGATTATTTAATATAAGTGTCTCAAAGGCCATATTACTAACATTTATTTATTCTATAATATTAATAGTACCAGATTTGATAACTTTATTTGTGGCCGTTGATGTAGTTGGAATTAGTAAAGAATACTATTATAATAAATTTGCAGGTACGGCACTAGCAAATATTGTAGTGTGTTCTGGATTTGCTTTATTAACATTTATTGGTCAAAAACATCTTCAACGACTTTTTAGACATAAACTGGAAAGTAGTATAGTAAATGTAATATATTCAATTGGAACTTTTACTTGTGTAGTAGTTGTATTTTACAAAATTATTGAAGAATTTCAAGAAATAACTCATTCTGACACACTTATATTAGTAATTATGATTATTGTTTTTATAACAATTCTTATGAGTTATTATAAAGCTAAAATTAGTAAACAAAAAACTGTTGCCAAATATGATAAAATGCTTGAATTTATAAAAATATATGAAACAGAGATTGAAACCCAAAGAGTAAATAATCACGAAATAAAAAATCAATTTACTACCATAAAATCAATGATGCTCGATGGAGTAAGTATTGAAGAAATAGTAGCATATATAGATGAAATATATGGAGATATTAGAAAAATAAATAATCAAGAATACGCAAAGTTAACATATCTACCTGCTAATGGCATCAAAGGCCTTCTATACTTTAAAATAGATGAAGCAAAATCCAAAGGTATAAATGTATCTGTAAATATATCTTCCAAAATAACAAACTCTATAATAACCACTCTTGATATCAAGGAATTTAAAAACCTCGGAAAATTACTAGGAGTATTTATAGATAATGCCATTGAAGCAAGTATAAAAACTCCTGAGAAAGCCATTGGAATAGAAATGTATACAACAGGTGGTGGTGTTGAAATAATAATGAGTAACACTTTTTCTGGTACTATTGATGAAAAAGTTGGGAAGGAAAAATATTCTACTAAGGGGAAACATCGAGGTCACGGATTATTACTCGCAAATAATATCATAGAACAAAATAGCATATTTGAAATACATAGGGAAATAATAAATGTAATATATGTTCAAACATTATTAATTAAAGAACAAAAAAATCAAGTCTAAAAAACTTGATTTTAAAATTTTGAAAAACAATTGAAAAAGTTAT
>OIYG01000309.1_pt1 | contig 51083 bp, 49 predicted proteins | sample 1587861 | NCBI WGS metagenome assembly OIYG01 (sample SAMN03283272) | human gut metagenome | biome: human-associated habitat; material: feces | host: Homo sapiens | place: Peru | collected 2012
TTAATTTATTAATACTCTCTCTCTCAATTATTAAATCAAAATTTAACCTCCCACTCGGGAGGCTTTTTTTTTTTGCAAATATACCGCAACAAGCGCAACATGACACACCGATAAGGTGGTTTTCGTTTGCGCAATTTTTGCAAGCAAAAATTGCGCAAACAAGTAAGGCGGCGGATTTATTATAAATCCGCCGCCTTACAATAATGTATTAAAATAAAAGATTAATGATCTCTTAATTTTGCTAACAAGTTTAGAACTTCTACGTACAACCAAATGAATGTAACCATTAAACCGAAACCACAGTACCACTCAAAAGATTTATCCATCATATTTTGAACACCCATTTCGATTGTTGAAAAATCAATGATAAAGTTCAAAGCTGCGATTATACATACAAATGCACTAAATCCAATACCAATAAGTCCTGAGCCAAAAAGTCCAGGAATGCTTAAGTGGAAGAATGAACCGATGATTTGTACTAAATAAATTCCAACGATTGAGAACATTGAAATCATCAATACACTTCTGAATTTTTCAGTACACTTAATTATGCCGGCTCTATATAAAACAAGCATGACAAAGAAAGCCATAAAGCTTGCACATACGGCTTGAACAACAATGCCAGGATAAGATTGTTCAAACATTACAGATAGACCACCCAAGATTAAACCTTCTGATAGGGCATAAACCGGAGCCATAAATTGTATGGTTTTTCTTGCAAACATAATTACGATGAACGCAACTATTGAAGCTACAAAACCAACCATCATTAAGCCCATGGCTTTATCTGTAAAGCCTTGCAAAAATAATGAATATTCATATACACTTGTTGCCAATAAGCACAAAAACAATACAAAAGTTTTGTTAATAGCACCATTTACAGTCATTGGTTCGCTATTTAAAATTCTTTCGTTGCCTTCCATTGCTCTTTGCGAAAAAACTGGATTTGACATAAATTTCTCCTTTTTAAAATTACTATGTATAGTTTAACATATTTTTTAGTAGAATTGAAACAAATTAATCTTTTTTTAATGTAAAATATGGATATGCTAAAAGATTTGTTCAAATTTATTCAATATTATGGTAAAAGACGAAAGCTTAAAATTTTTGGATTTTTCTTAGTTTCATTGATTTCCGGATTATTTGAATTTATTGGAATTGGGTTAATCTATCCGTTTTTAATGCTTATCATCAACCCTCAAGAAGTGATTGAATACAAGAGTATCGTAACTGTTATTAATTATTTTCACATAAATCATATTTTGACAATTACCGCACTTATCGGTTTTTTGATTGTTTTAATGTTTTTGTTTAAAAATTTATTGATGATTTTGTGTATTTATTTGCAAAATAAATTTGTTATCAATTGGAAAACTGACTTAAATAAAATGCTTATGAAGTTTTATTTGAAGGCACCATATTTCAATGTTTTCAGGACTACAAATTCAGAAAAAATTTATAATTTAACAATTTTGACAGCTCAAACGCTAGAAACATTTGTAATCAAAAGTTTTGTATTTTTTACAAATAGCATAATTACAGCAATAATTTTATCGCTTTTATTCATAAAATTTCCTTATGTTGCATCATTTTCGGTAATATTTGTTGCAATAAGCATGTTTATGCTGAATAAATTTTTCAAACAAAAAACTGAAATACTTGCGCCTCAAATGCTTTCATATTCACTAAAAAATAATAATCAGGTAATTGAAAACATTAAAAATTCAAAAGAAATTAGAATTTTTTCAGCAGAAGATTATTTTTTGAACAAGTTTGGCAAAATTCAAAAAGAAAACAATGATGTAATTTTTAGAAACACCTTTTTTGCAAGCATTCCGCCATATTTGGTAGAAATTATCATGGTTGTTGCTCTAATTATTTTTGCAGGATTAATAACATTAAAAAATTACGGTGAAACTTCAAAAATAATAGCATCATACGGGTTAATTTTAGGTGTGATTTTTAGAATAGCACCTTCTCTAAATCGAATTCAGGTAGCATTAAATCATATGAACAGCTCAAAAGAATTTATCAAAAAAATGAATAATGAGTATGAACAAAATCATTTTGACATTGTTGCAAATGTTACTACACCAGACAAACAAATTAAATTTAACGACAAAATCTCCCTAAAAGATGTTTCATTTGAGTATCAAGAAAACACTCCAGTGCTAAAGAATGTTTCGTTTGAGATTAAAAAAGGAGAATTTGTTGGTATTGTTGGCTTGTCCGGTGCCGGAAAAACAACTCTGGCGGACATTTTAATGGGATTGTTACCAATAAAATCCGGAGAAATTTTTGTAGATGACGTTAAAATAACAGAAGAAAACTTCAGTACATTAAAGAATTTGACCGGATATGTACCACAAGAAATTAGCTTGTTAGAGGATAATTTCAAAAATAATGTGGCATGGGGAGAAGACGAGAATAAAATTAATGAAGAGTTTGTGATAGAAAGCTTAAAGCAGGCTCAGTTAATTGATGTCGTTGAAAAGAGTGGCGGAATTAATTCTATGATAAGAGGTTTGTCACAAGGTCAAAAACAACGATTAATGATAGCCAGAGGGCTTTACAGAAATTCTGATTTTTTAATTTTTGATGAAGCGACATCGTCTTTAGATGTAGAAACAGAGCACGAAATCACTCAAATGTTAACAAGTTTAAAAGGAAATAAAACTATAATTGTAATTACACATAGGTTGTGTACATTGAAAGAATGTGACAAACTGATATACCTTAATGATGGTGCCATTGTTGACATTGGAACATTTGAAGAATTAGAAAAAAGCCATGATGATTTCAAAAAATTAATAAAGTTGTCACAAATTTAGAAAAAAGACTTTACAAGAAAAAAAGTCTTTGATATAATGAATTTACAAATATTCCTCAGTAGCTCAATGGTGGAGCAACCGGCTGTTAACCGGTAGGTTGTTGGTTCGAGCCCAACCTGGGGAGTATTTTTTATGTCTATATTTCAGCCCCTTTTTAATAATAAGGAAATAAGTGATTTTTTGTAAATTGTCGTAAAATTGTCGGAGTTGAAAATAAAAACCTAAACTTCCCTCATCAAAAAATCAATTTAAAATTAGTTTTGATTTTATTGTTTTGAATTAATCAACGTAAATTTTAAAGTAAATATATTTAACTTTGATTTGTTTGTACGCAATTAATCAAGTTAAATATAAACGTTAAAATCGTCCACTATTATTTTTAAAAATCCACTACTAAAAACAAAAAATTACTCGTAACATTTTGAGGAAGTTTTAATGCGATATAATTTCGGTGCAATCGTGATTTTTAAAAGGTTTTAGGCATTAAGGTACTGCGCAATCTTTATAAAAAATCGAGGGTTGTTGTCCCGCTTGCCTTTACATTTTTAGTCCCCGATTTTTTAAAATTCGGATAAAATCCATAAACTACACAACTAAAACCTTTACAAATAAATAATCCTAGGAATTATCCAATAAGAAAAAATAAAAATTAAACACTAAAAAATTACATTTTAAAATATAGCTTTAATTTAATAAAATCAATAAATTAAGCGTAATTTTATGTTAAAAAAATATTGTCCATTTTTACAATGTTGCAGACTTTAAGAAAAAATCAAAAATTCAAGGCAAATTTTAGCAAAAAATTTTAAATGCTAAATAAAAATATTTACAAGTTGTAAAGGTGTAAAATTGCACCTTGTTTAAAATATTTATTTTTGTTGAGTTTAAGGCAGTTTTTGTAAAAATTTTTAAAATCCGAATTTTATTAAAATTTATCCCATATATTAATAATAACGCTTGTTTTAGCGTTTTTATAAAATGGTGTAATTTTACACTTATAAAAAGCAATAAAACATTTAATAATAAAACAAAAGAAATAATACAAAAGACAAGTTATAAAAAAAGAATTAAAAAGAAAGGATTTAAAAATGGACTTAGTAACAAACTCTCAAGACATCAAAACCGAGCAAAAAGAAAACAAAAAAGAAATTTTAGGGGGACTTATTCCCGTTTCAGAATGGAATAAGTATTATATGTACCCGTCCGTTAACGCTTTAAGACAACTTATTTTTCACAATGAAAAAGGATTTAAAGATAAATGTATTAAAACAATAGGACAAAAACGCCAATATATCGATGTGGAAGCGTTTAAACAATGGGCTAAAGGAAGCGAAGAATAATGTTTTATTTATTTGATAATAGCCTATCTTTAAAGGCAAAAGGATTACTTGCTATACTTTTAAACTTGCCCGAAAACGAAACGCCAACTCAAGAGTTATTAATGGGGTTAGCAACGGACAGACGAGTAGCAATTAAAAGCACTATAAAAGAACTTAAAACAAAAGGCTATTTAACAATTACAAAAAAAGAATCAGTCGTTAGATTTGCGTATAATTGGAAACCTAACGAAAATAAAAGCGAGGTTTAAAATGTTATTAAGTGTAAAAGAATTTGCCGAAGAATACGGATATAGTGGCGTAAATTCAGTTTATAAATTAATCCAAAAAAAGAAGCTAGTTGTAAATAAAGACAAACTAATAGATACGAAATTTAACGAGGATTTTTGCAAAAAAAGGAAAGAAATTTTAAACACACAAAAACCCGAAACGATAACAAAACCCGAAAAAAATTCTCATCAATTAGCATTACAAATTGACGAATTAAACGCCAAGTTAGACGAGCGACGTTTAAGGGGTGAACTTTTAAAACTAAAAATCGCTAAAGATAAAGGCTCGGTTGTTGAAACTTCAATTCTTAACAATGTTATTAAAATGACGTTCGAGGATATGATGAAAACTCTCGTTGAGATTCCGAATATTTACGCAAACGACATCATTAACCTTGTTAGGGCAGAGGAAGAACCAAAAGAAATCCTTGTTGAGTTTTTGACGGACAAGGTAACGGAAGCAATAAAAATTGGCTTGGCAAACGCAAAACAAGCAGCAAAAAAATATTACAAGGAAGAAATTTAAAAGAAAGGAAATTAAGACAATGGAAAGACAAAAAATAGAAAAAATTATGGAAAAAGAGTCAGCATTAAACGAAATGGCAAGAATACAAAACAATTTAGGGGGCGTTGACATCGTTAAGATTTGCGAAAATCAAACCAACCCGAAAGATTTTGAAAACGACCCAGCGTTAAAAAAAGTTATTTGTGCTGTAATGTGTGGGCATGTTTATTGGAATGAAGAAAAGAATTGTTTAAGTCAAAAACTTATAAATCCAATTAAAGCAGGCGAACTCGAAGCCAACCAACTAGACTATAAATACAATGTATCTTTAAAAGATTTAAAAATGATGAACTCATCAAATAGTTTTGAACTTTTAATCAAAACACTTTCAAAAATTGTAGGACGTGCCGAGCCTTTAATAGGACAATTACACGGGCAAGATTCGGAAATTGCGTTAGGGTGTTTAAGTTTTTTCGACAAATAAGGTTATATATCGGCGTATATTACGCCGATATATTGGCTTTAAATAGGTGGGATAATCTAACAAATTTGTTAAATATGGATTATGAAACCTTAATTTTTTACGGTAGGCGTGCCGAAAAATACGCCGAAATACAAACAAAACAACTTGAAAGGGGATAAAATGACATCAGCAAGTTTTAGCGTTTATACATCTTTTAAAGCCAAGGACGGAATGTCAAGCGTATTTCAAAATATGAAAAATAGGGCTTCCGTTTTCGGCTATCAATTAGATCGATTAAAAACACAATCGCAAAACGTCGGAAATAGTTTAAAAAATTCGTTTAGTAATGTTAAATTAGGAATAACAACAATCGCAACGGCTATTGCAACAAACACGGTAAAACAAACGTTCGACTCTTGGGTGGAACGTGCTTCGGATTTACAAGAAACTATCGGCAAAACAAACGAAACATTTAAAACTAACGCCGATGAGGTTCTTAAATGGTCTAAAAATTCTATTAAATCAATGGGTTTGGCTCAACAAACGGCTCTCGATACGGCTTCTTTATATGGCGATATGGGAACGGGAATGGGTATGACAACAAAAAGAGCAAGCGAAATGGCGACGAGTTTAACTCAATTATCTGCAGATATTGCTTCGTTCAAAAACGTTGACCAATCTTTGTCAGCAAACGCCTTAAAAGGTATTTTTACGGGTGAAACCGAAGCCCTTAAAAATCTTGGTAAGGTAATGACTCAAGAGAACCTGGAGGATTACGCCAAGAAAATGGGCTTAAACAAAAAATTTAAAGATATGAGTCAAACGGAAAAAATCGAACTTCGTTATAAATACGTTATGGCTTCTAACAAAAACGCTCAAGGTGATTTCTTGCGTACGGGTGGCAACTATGCCAATCAATCAAGAATATTTGAAGAGCAAAAAAAGGAACTTGAAACAAATTTAGGAAGCGTTTTATTACCAAAATATAACGCCTTTATGAAACGTTTAAATGATATTGTTAAAAGTATATGGGAAACATCGAAAACAAGTTTAAAACGGTTATTAATAACGTAGAAAAAGCCGTTAAACATTGTGTTCCTATTTTTAAAGAATTATTTAAAACGTTTAAAATTTTTACTCAAAAAATATTGCCCGAGTTTGTTAAAATGTCGCCTATATTTAAAGCCGTCTTTGGTGGCGTTCTCGTTCCAAGTGTGCTATTAGCCGTTAAGACAATTAATGTATTGCTTAATTGTCTTGTTGGAACTTATAACTTACTTAAAAAATTCTCGCCCGTTATTATTCCTTTAATGAGTGCCGTTTTAACGGGTTTGGTTGTTTTAAAGGTTGCCGAGTTATTTAGTTGGCTACCATTGGGTGTAAGGTCTATAATTTTGCTTAAAAATTTAAAATTGGGCTTTATCGGTTTGGCTAACGCCGTAAAATTAAGCAATTTGGCATTTTTAACGAGTCCGATTTTCTTATGGTCGGCTTTAATAGGTGGTATTGTCGCCATTATCGTTCTAATATGGAAAAATTGGGATAAAGTATCGGCTACAATGCTAAAATTTTGGGATATTTGCAAAAATGTATTTTCAAGCGTTAGTAACTACATAAAAAATAATTTTTTAAATGTTTTATTAATGGCTATAAATCCGATTTACGCAATTATTCAAGGGCTAAAACAAATAGCCTTATTAAAACAAGGCGTAAAGGGATTAAAAGGCATTGTATTTAAAAATGAGTCAATTTCCCCAAAAACGCCCCCTCTTGTAAAAAATAACCTTGTTGGGGGAAGCAATAAAAATGGGCGTATTGATGTAGGAATTAATCTAAATAATAATACTAATTTAAAGGCTTCAACTACATTAGACCTTGAAAGCCCTACAAAAATGACATTAGTCCCCAAAAAACAACCTTAAACAAAATAAAACGGGCTTAAATTAGCCCGTTTTATTTTACCTTTTTATAGCATGCCGGAAGCCGTCAAAACAAATTCTTAATTTTATCTTTTTGTTATTACCACGGGCAAGCCCCCCACTTGTCCCGTGGTGGTGTTTTAGCGTGGCAAAAACACAATACATTTTTTAATTGGCAGGCATGCAAACGCTTTTAACCTTTTTATTGTTTGCTTGGCGTTCCCGTTCGCTATCTCGTCTATCAAAAAAATCCATAATCGAGTTAAATGTTTCGATTTTATCTTTTTCAGTTATTTCGCCGTTCTCAAATTCTATAATTAAGCCTACATCTTTACGCATTTTCTAACGCTTCCTTAAATAAATATTCTAGTTTTAATTTAGTTGGTTTTGCCCCTGGGTATTGTGGAAAATTAATTAAAGTATCTTGAATAATGCCCATTTCAATCATATTAAAATCGGAAGAACCGTTTAACTTCTTGTTTAGTGTTGGAACTGTAATTTTTAAATTTTTCGCTAGTTTTTCTTTTGTGATGTTTTGTTTTTGCATTTCGTTTTCAAGATTGCTATACATTGTTTTTATCCTTTCTTTATTGCCTTAAAAAAGGCGTTATAACTCTTTTTAGTCTTGCTTATCGTGTTCAAGCCAATCTTTTAGCATTGTATTACCTACTTTGTTAATTGTTGGTCTTAATACATCAGCCCTTAAATGTGAATAACGATTTGTCATTTCAGAAGTTTTATGACCTAGTGTCTTTTGTGTTATTACTTGCGATACGCCCGACATCGCTTGGTAACTTGCTTGGGTATGGCGTAAGTCGTGAAATCTAAAATCCTCAATGCCGATTTTTTTAACAACTTTCGGGAATAATTTACCTATTAAAGGTTCGTTTATTTTGCCCGTAGGCGTTGCAAATAAATGGTCGCTTTTTAAATGTCGTATTTTACCGTTTGTTTTAAAGGCTTTTAATTCTTCATATAAAAATTCGTGCATTGGTGTGCTTCTATCCTCGCCATTTTTAGTATTCAAGAATGTTAAAAATCCGTGTTCAAAATCAACACACGCCCAAGTTAAATTTAATATTTCGCTTTTTCTTGCACCCGATAACAAGGCAATTAAAACGCATAAATATAACTCGTGGTTTGCTTCTTTGCAAGCGTTCAAAAGTTTTGTTATTTCTTTTTCGTCCAAGAAACGTTTGCGAGCGTTATTAATTTTTAATTTTCCAACTTTTGACATCGGGTTAATATCGATTATATCTAAATCTTTTACGCAATATGAAAAAACGGTATTCATAGAAGCGATATAATGATTTACTGTTGTAAATGATAAGGTTTCGCCCTCTTTTATTATTGTTTTGCCGTTACTTGTCGGAACTTCTTTTTCTTTTTTCGCCAATTTGTCCCTACATTCAACAAGTGTCGCCGTAGTTATAGAACTTAAATAAAGTTTGCCGATTTCTTGCTTCCACCAAGTTAAATGTTTTTTAAATTCGCTTTGCATTTTCGGTTTATATTGGCTTAATTTTAAATCCATAAATTGTTCGATAACCTCGCCAACTGTTAAATTTTTAAGTTTACGTTTCGGAAAATTAATACCCTCACGGATTTTTGACTCTTCACGAGAAGCCCATTCTTTGGCGTCCGTAAGCCTTGCGAATGTTTTGCTAATTGACGGTGCACCCTTTATGCGTATTGAAACTGTAAAACTTTTTGAGCCGTCTTTTTTTGTTCGAGTCTTGATTTCTGCCATAAAATATGCTGTAGATTATCGGAGAGATTGAGAATACTACCCCCGGAAGTATGAGAGAATTCTCAAACTTTTTAAGTTTTCGGGGAAATCTTTCAAAACTAACTGATAAAAATTCTTAAACTCCCTGATAATTCATTATCAAAGTAACTGATACTTTTTTGATAAGTTTTGCGTTTATTTATGTTCTATTCCTAAAACACGTATTAAACGCTCTTTGAACACACTTTAAACTTACAAATATTAATAAGTTTATAATGCATAAATATCATTATTAAATAGTTTTAATGAATCATCGCAACAATATTTAAAATCAATATCGTATCTTGCAAAAATGTTCTGATATCTATCTTTGGCATAATATTGAGAATTTTCATCAACCATATCTTTTGTGTTTATTACATAAATTTTAAATTTATGGTTGTGTCGTAATGCAGATTGGAATAAAAATTTTATTGCTAAATCAGTTTGTGGGAAAGAGAAACCATAAATAAATATTTTTCTTGCATTTTTTAAAGATTCATATGCTTGGTTCCAACATTTCTTAAGTGTTAAATTTTCATATAATTTTGTTTTGTCTAGTATAGGTGGAATTATAAATGGAGAAAGCATTGATTCATTATAGTCATCTTCATATTGTAAAATACCAGAACTACTAAAATCAGTTAGCTGCCAGTTTATTGAACCGTGTAATTTTATAATATTTGGCATTGATTTTGGATGTATTTTGCCTGCAGGTTTTAGGTTTAGCAAATCCAACTTTATATATTCATTTATATTGTTTTTATACAGATTATTAATTGAATAATGATAAAAATTTATAAAACCGCCCTGAGCAACAGCTTTATTATAAGCTTGGTATGAACAATAAATTAAGTTTTCAAGTAATAAATCATAGTTTAATGTAATGCATGGGCAAGAATTCTCCCATATGTAGTGAACTATGTTGTTACAATTTACAAGAAAATTTTTGAATTTATTGGGCATAGTGTAAAATTTATCAGCAATCTTTTTTGTAATATCTTTATATAAAGCGTCATCCATAGATATTTGAACATCTGTTTTATATGGTAAATTATTTGATAAATACGTCAGCAATAATTCTAAATTGCAACGATATTCCTCTGGAACATTATTAGCAAAATGTGATGATAGTGGGTCGGTTGTATCGTGCATCATATAATCTATTGAAATTTCTTCTGACAGATTCGATAAATCTGGATAAAAATCACAAATTGCTTTTGAGAAGCCTGCTCCTAAGAAAAATACGCTATTATTTGTCATACTAACCTCTATTCTGTAATTGTATAAACATACCTTTCAATAAGTTCCATTTTTGAATCAGGAAGCTCAGATATCTTAGAATTGAAAACTATTTCGTTTTCATCAATATTTTCTACATACTGCTTTATCCATTCTATATCCTCAAAATCAAACCCATATTTCATAAGCCAAATTTCAGTATTGTCGTTTGTCCCGTATTTTATATAATTCGACATTGCCAAAGCTCTTTCATCTCCCGTTTTTTGATAATACAAATTGAATGTTGCAGATAATGGATCTGCTAATGCCCAAGATATAACTTTATCAATATAGTCATATGTATCCCATATTAAGATGTCATAATCAATTTGATCAATTTTTTTACTAGTATCAAATAATGGGAGATTTGGAGCCTTTTTATCCGGAATTAATGCGAATTTCGTACTGTAGTGAATATTTAAATTTTCAATTTGGGAATAGCACTCTTCATATGAAATCTCTCTTTTTCTATATTGATTTTTTATTTCTTGTTGTTTTTTGTTTTCAGAAATAAAATCCATTCTTATTGAAACAATTTCTTTAAAAGTTTTTCCTTGGATTCTCCATAACAAAATAGGGATAGTTGCACTTAAAATAGCCTTTTCCCCAGTGCCAAGTTCTTTCCTTCGCATGTGGAGTGTATATATTTCTTCATACGTCTTCTTGATTTTCCGCTTATTGTATTTTGTTAAATTATTATATTTTTCTCCTTTTATAGGATTTCCGTCTTGTAAAAAAGTATCAAGCAAAAATTTAATTTTATTAGAAATTGTATTATCATCTAATGCAGCATTGATTCTATTTTTTTGTTTTTCTGTAATTCGAAGTCCATTGTCAAAAGAATTTTGTTGAATAGCTTCTGCTATATCCTGAAAATCTTCATTTATTGTTTCTATGCTGTTGTCAAGACGAGAAAAATCACTTATTCTAGTAGTTCCTTTAAGTCTATCGATAAATTTTTTAATATTAGATTTATGTATAATTACATAACCATAATCAAATTTATTGTTAACCTTTGTTGTTCTTCCTGCCCTGCCAATTAAGTTTTTCATTTCAAGAAGCTTAAGTTCATCTGTTTCACCATTAAATAGGAAATTTTCTATTAAAACTACATCAAAAGGCATATTTATACCTTGAGTTAATGTAGAAGTCGCAAAACAAATTTTTGCATATCCTGCATTGACAAATCTTTCAATTAATAATCTTGCTTTTAATGGAATAGAACCGTGATGAATAACAATACCTCTTTCCATTAATCTTATCATTTCTGAATATTTTTTTGATTTTGCCACAGTAACACCTAAATATTGTTTTAACTCATTAATTAAATTATTGGCTTTTTCATCAAGTGTGTTTGAACATAAATCAGTATATTTTTTGAATGCTTTCAAATATTCCTTAGAATAAATACTTGTTTTAGAAGTGTATATAAGCAATGTCCCGTTATTACTTAAAATATTTTCAATAATATCAGTATTTTCTATAGTAAATTCTCGAGGCATTTCAAAGGGACTAAAATAGTAAAAATTATTATTTTTATCAATACAAGAATATATTTTGCCTACAACATTTTGAGTATAATTTGCAGAAGAAGAGTTAGAATTAAAATTATGTTTAATGAGCTGAGCTTCTGGATTTTCTACGAATGGGTGAGCAAAAACTTTTGTAGCGTCAGGGAAATGGGCATTTATCCTTCTAACTAAAGCATCAAAACGCATTCCTCGAATTTCCTCTTCAGACAATTGAGATTCATCAAATAAAAATAATTTTATATTTAATTTTTCAATATTTGCAAATAAATCATTTCCTCTTTCTGGCGTTATAACATAAATTCTTCGTTTTGAATGTTTCAAGTTTACTAATTCAACAAACTGCATAACTAAAACATCTTTGTTTAATTTTAAAATATCCAATATTTCAAAAATATATTCTGAAATTAAAGCACGTGAAGGAACTACAATAACAATATCTCCATCTGTATCTTTAATTAAATCTCTGAATAAAAAAGATTTACCAGAACTTGTTGGTGCAGAAAAGGAAAAATATAATTTATCTCGGATATTTTTATAGGCATCTGCTTGCATTGGAGTATAATTTTTTCCAGTATAGTCTTTTATTGCATTTGAATATATTGAATATACTTCTTCTAGAAATGATAAGGGCTTTGTTGTTTTATAAAACAAGCCCATAACATACATTAATTGACTTTCATATTTATTAAAAATTGATGGATGGAAAATTTTTATATATGATAATTTTTCCAACAGATAAGGATTAGTTGGACCTTTTTTGTGAAAGTTATCGATTATTTTCAATAACTCTTGCTCTACGTTTTCTCCTTTTATTATATTTTTTATATTCATACCTCAATTCCTATCAAATATAATTCCTTGTATGCAAGAAGGTTATTAAAATATTCGGAGTGTTTCAATATATTGTCAAAAATTCGTTTTGTTCGTTTTGCATTAATTGAAAAAGCCGCAACAAAGGCTTTTTCTCCTGCTTCTAGTTTTCTAATACTTTCTCGTGGAGCAAAATTTCTCAAATGTAGAATGTCTGCATTGTCTTTTTTTTCTTCAATAAAATCACATATTTGCGACAGAGCCTTTTGATGTGGGGTTTTATGTTCGGAATACTTTGCTTCACCAAAAGAAATAATGTTATTGTGTGTTACACTATGGAAATCAAAGCCCGAATTCCCTGCTAATTTTTTGCCTAATAATTCTGCTAAAGGAATATCTTTGTGGTTTTTATACTCCCTTAGTGCATCTTTGGCAGACATTGATATTAAATATTCTCCAAAATCTTCGGTAACTATATCTTTTACTTTGACCAAGATATTGTTTATAATCATATTGATTGTTCTTCGTGCTCTTGCTTCATATGCCATTTTTAAATCGGGTGTTAAATTTTCTATCCAACTCTCATCGCGAATAGTATTTGTAATTTCGTTTGCACGTTTTCTTATATCGTCTATTTTGACATGTATAATATAAACTTCACAATCTGAAGTTTTGTTATAGTCTGCTAAATTTACTTTTTCAAGATTTATGAGTTTCAAGTTTTATACCTTATAAAATACTCCCCACCATTCTAATTATTTATCAAAATTCCCTATTGCCCCTTAAAATTAACATTTATTTAATGATTTAAGCTATATTATAAACACAAACCTTCACATTAAAAGATTTGTCGACTTGTTTATAATATAATCAACTCATGCAACAGTATTATGATAAAGGTGACATACAGTTATATTTAGGTGATTGTATTGAAATTTTGGAGAAGGCTGCTCCGGAATCAGTTGATATGATTTTTGCGGATCCTCCATATATGTTATCTAATGGCGGAATATCTTGCCAAGCTGGTAAAGTTGTTTGCGTTAATAAAGGTAAATGGGATGAAAGTAAAGGTTTAGACGAAGATTTTGCCTTTCATAAAAAATGGATTAATGCCTGTCGCAGAGTCTTAAAGCCAAACGGAACAATTTGGATTTCAGGAACTTATCATTCAATTTATGCTTGCGGATTTGCTTTGCAAAAATCAGGATTTAAAATCTTAAATGATATTTGCTGGTTTAAGCCGAATGCTTCGCCAAATATGAGCTGCAGATATTTTACGGCAAGCCATGAAACTTTGCTTTGGGCAAGAAAAGAGCCAAAAGGCAAACATACTTTCAATTATGATATTATGAAAAATGGTGATTGGGGCGATGATGCAATCAAAAAACCAAACAAACAAATGCGTTCGGTTTGGCAGATTGATACTCCTAAATCTTACGAAAAAAATTTCGGCAAACACCCAACGCAGAAACCTTTAGAATTGTTAAGACGAATAATCCTTGCTTCATCAAATAAAGGCGATTTGATTCTTGATCCGTTTACAGGCAGTTCAACAACTGGTATAATGGCATTAAAGTTAGGGCGAAAATTTATCGGTATAGACTTGGAAAAAGAATATTTAGACCTATCAATCAAAAGATTTGAGCAAGGATTTGTAGATAAGGAACTAGAATGGCAGTAGTTTTAGAAAAATTACAACAAGAAACATATCCGATAGTTAAGTGGGTTGGCGGAAAGCGTCAGCTTATGTTTGAGTTGTTAAAAAACATGCCGGAAAACTACAACAGATATTTTGAACCTTTTATTGGCGGTGGTGCATTATTTTTTGAACTACAGCCAGATAATGCATATATTTCCGATTTGAATGAAGAATTAATTAACCTTTATAAAGTTGTTAGAGATAACGTAGAAGAGCTAATTACAGACTTGCAAAAGCACGATATTTCAAAAGAATATTTTATAGAAATTCGTAATATTGACCGTACAGAAGAATATAAAAACTGGTCTAATGTCAAAAAGGCAAGCCGTTTTATATACTTAAACAGAACTTGTTTTAACGGAATGTACCGAGTAAACTCAAAAGGCGAATTTAATGTTCCGTTCGGACATTATAAAAATCCGAGAATTTTAGATGAAAATAATTTAATAAATTGCTCAAATTTATTGCAAAGAACTGAAATTAGACACGCAGATTTTTCAGAGATATTGAAAAAAGTTAAAAAAGGGGACTTTGTATATTTTGATCCTCCATATGTACCTTTAAGTGAAACTTCTAGTTTTACTTCTTACACTAAAGATGGATTTGATTTGAATATGCAATTCAAACTCAGAGATGTCTGTGATGAATTAGATTCAATGGGAGTAAAGTTTTTACTATCAAATTCTGACACAAAATTAGTCAATGAATTATACGAAAATTACAATATTAAAAAAGTTTTTGCGTCTCGTCAGATAAATGCAAATGCAGACGGCAGAGGTAAAATTACAGAAGTTCTGGTCCGTAATTATTAAGGTTTTGGCAGACTATTCATTAGCATCATTCTACCAGAGTTATTCCAATATGTTACATCTTGTTCTATGAATAACCATTTTAAAACTTTTAAAATAAGTTCTGAATTATAACCATTCTTAAACTTTGGTAAATTTTTATATTCAATTGTTTCACAATTATATATTTTGCAAATTAGATTATATAATTTTTTATAATTCTCAATGGACTCTAACTTTTTATTCTTAAGATCCGTTTCAATATTATGATGCGCTGGAGATTTCAAATGTCTTTTACCGGAACGAGATAGAAAAGATTCTTCTTGAACATTAATAATAAAATCCATACCATTATTTCTTCCAGCGGGTCTTGTCAAATATATCCAATTTCCGTTGCTTAGTTCTTCAACATAATAAGTATATTTTGAAGCCAAATCCCCAGTACCTTTACCTGGTTCTTCCTTTAAAAATTCGTTTATTAAAAATTTTCTAATTTCTTTACGACCAATTGAATTATTTAATTCAAGAGTAATTGGTTCATGTTTTGCCATGTTTACCTCTATTTTTTACACAATCCAGCATGCTCATGCTATCATAAAAATATAAAGGAGAATATGCATGAAAAGAAATTTTAAGGAATGGCTATTAACTTTTAGACCTTGTATTTCAGACTATTGCTACTATGTAGATTTTGACAAAGTAAACAGTAATGTTGACAGTATCAAAGTTGAATTAAATATTTTGAACACCTTAGTTGGCTCTAAAAATATTGAAAAAGATTTTGAAAATGTTATTACAAAATACTCTGAAACTCTGAAATGCATTCCTTTATTATTGGCGGTAAGAGCAAAAGAAATCTCTGTTACAGATGCGGAAGGTGAGTATAATTTTTCTTTCAACAAGCGTAATTACAGTATTGAAGAATACAAAATGTTTATGCGTAAAACAAAGTTATTTGACCTACTTGAAAACCATATTGTAAGTAATTTGGTAGATTATGCAACTGGTGTTGAAACAGGTCTTGATTCTAATGGCAGAAAAAATCGTGGCGGACATTTGATGGAAAATCTTGTTGAAAGTTACATTCAAAAAGCAGGATTTATAAAGAATAAAAACTATTTCAAAGAAATGTATATTCATGAAATTGAGCAAAAATGGGGTATAAACCTTTCGGCAATTTCTAATCAAGGCAAAATGGAGAAGCGCTTTGATTTTGTAATTAAAACTGATAAGCAAATTTATGTAATTGAAACGAACTTTTATTCAAGTGGCGGTTCAAAACTTAATGAAACCGCGAGAAGCTATAAAACTCTTGCACAAGAAGTTACAACAATTAATGGTGTAACATTTATTTGGTTTACTGACGGTTGTGGTTGGAACAGCGCAAGACATAATCTTGAAGAAACTTTTGATGTTTTGGACACTATTTATAATATAAATGATTTAGAAAATGGGATACTAGAAAGGATTATATAAAAATGACTAGATTAAACCCTCAGGAACAATCTTTTAAACAGTTAATTTCACAAGATAAAGAATATAGGATACCAAAATATCAGAGAAATTATTCTTGGACAAGAGAACATTGGAATGATTTATGGGATGATATTGTAGAATTAGAAGAACTCGATGATAAACAGCATTATATGGGTCCTATTGTTTTAAAAGAAAAAGAATCCTCTAAAGAAGTAGAAATCATAGATGGGCAACAACGTTTTTGTAGTTTAACTATAATTGTATTAGCAACAATAAGCTTATTAAAAGATTGGTCAAATGCAAATATTGATAAAGATTCTAACGAGGATTACATAAAAGAATTAAAGGAAATTTATATCGGGAAAGAAGGTAGATTAACCCCTAAGCGTAAGCTATTCTTGAATAAATATGACGATCCTTTTTATGTTACTAAACTAATTGAAATGTACGAAGAAGAACCAAATTCTAGAGACCTTCTTCCTTCGCACATATTGCTAAAAGAATGTTTTAAATACTTTAAAAAGCAATTAAATGATAAATTCCAAAGTAAAAATGGAGAAGAAATGGTTAAATTTATTCATGACACAGTTATGAGTAATTTATCTTTTATAGTTATATATGTAACAAGCTCTGATAATGCTTATACAATATTTGAAACATTAAACGCTAGAGGATTAGAATTATCTAATACAGATTTATTAAAAAATTATCTCTTTTCTCTCGTGAAAGATGATGCGACAGATTTAAATTATATTGAAAGTCGTTGGGATGCAATAATCGATATTATAGGATTTAAATTCCTTCCTAATTTTATGCGTTATTATTGGGTTTCCCACAAAAAACATGTAACAGATGCTAAATTATTTAAAGATATAAAAAATAATTCAAGTTTGCGAACATCCGAACAAATTAAAATCTTTTTCAATCAATTGGAGGAAGCTGCTAAAATATATGATGCATTGTCTGATGTTGATAATATTATATGGAGAGATAAACCTGAATGTTGCGAATATATTGAAGAGCTAAAAATTTTGGATAATAAAGCTTTCAAAATACTAGCTATGTCTGTATACGAAAAAATGCCAACAGAAATTTGTAAACTTCTTCAGTTATGCAGCGTAATTTCATTTAGATATTTTATATCTGAAAAAAATCCTAATGAAATAGAAAAAACATATAGCGATATAGCAATAAAAGTCTCAAATGGTGAAATTACAAGATTTAGTCGTATTAAAGAATTATTAAAAGAGTTGTATATTAAAGACGATGTATTTGAACATAACTTTGCAAAATGTACTATTAAATCAAAAAATAATAAAACTAAAATAAAACATCTTTTAATTAAAATTGAATCTTATATTGAAGAAAAAGATATCGCAAATAGTTCTAAATTGTCAATAGAACATATACTTCCGGAAAATTCAAGCTCTCCTGTATGGAATAAAGCTTTCGATAACAACACAAAAGATTATGTATATAGGTTAGGCAATTATTCAATTCTAACGAATACTGATAATCGAAAATGTGCAGCAAAAGATTTTGAAGCAAAGAAAAATATATATAAGGACTCAAGGTATAAGTTATCTAAAGATTTATGTGCATGTCCTGTATGGAATATCGCAGAACTACAAAAAAGACAAGAATATTTGGCTCGTCTTGCTAATGAAATCTGGAAAGTCGAATATTAATAAGTTATGTCTATTTGTAAAACTTTTCTGCTTTTATTCTTCTTTCACGCTAATGTTGTGTGTCAAAGGAGGTTTTATTATGGAAAAAGTCGGATTAAATATTACTCCAAAGGAGTTTAAGCAGCTAAGTAAATGGTCGGAGAATATTTATAACACTGCTGTTGTTATTGATTATTTTGTTGCTAATCAACCGGAAATAGAAGAATACTATAATTTGGCGCCGGTAATAAAGCATCTGCGAAACGATGCAGATGTATTAAATGCATTCTTTATTGACCACGAAAAAGAAGTTGAAAATTTAAATATCGTTTAAAAGGTGTTTAATCGGTGTTCAAATCGGGTTCACAAATTTCCTCGTGTGTTATGCCGAGAATTTGTTCCTCAATTTCTCGTATAACATCCGGCGTTAAACCTTTCGGCTTTTCCTCTTTCTGTTTTTGTTTTTCACTTATCACTTCATCCTCATAAGATTTAACCGGCCCAATTAATTTCAGCATTTTAGTAACAGCATAATACCTTGCAGGCTCGACTTTACCGTTATTCTCAATATCCTTTTCGATAGAATTTATTAAGCTGCGGGTAAAATCATATAAATCAGAATGTAACGTTGTTTTAGTCCGAAGATATTCCATTCTTTTGGTTTCCCAATCATCAGCCTTTTTCCATCGGCGGAGCGTTCTTTCGTTCAAATGAAGCTGTTTTGCAATATCTTCAAGTGTCATAAATTTTTCAGCATAAAGTTTAAAGGCATCTTGTGCCAATGTTTGTTTTTTCATGTTAGATCCTCTAGGTAAATAAATATTGGGGTACACACAGGATAACTCTGTTTTGCAGAAACATCAAGTCCCAAATGTGTCTGAATGATACGATTTAAGACACATATACGTGATGTTTCTCGCTAAAAGAGTGATGAATGGTGTAGTTTGAAAGGAGCATACTATGATTGAAATTGGCAAAAAGTACAGATTAAAAAAAACTCAAAGGTTGGTTTGAAAAAGATAGCGAAGAATTTACGGTTGTTTGCTTTGGTGAGCCAAATATTGTCGGTTGTGTTGCACCGGATGGTGAAAGATATGTATTTGATAAAGATTTTTTGATTGATCCGGACAAACCGGACGAGATATACGCAGATATTAAACTAACGAAAGGTTAAACTATGGTTGAAAAAGATTACAAACTATATGGCACAAAGATTTTGAATTTAAAAACACAAGAAATCGGATTACTGATTTGCTTATGGGAAAACAAATATGCTGATAAAACAGTAGATTTTGCGACTTGTGTAGATAAAACCGGCAAACGATACAATATTGAATTTGATAATATAAGAGGTTTTGAAGATGATTTTGAAAAATAAATTAACTAAAGAGACGTTGGACATTCCGTATTCTGATTTCAGAAAAAAGTTTGCAAAAGAATTTCAGGACGCGTTTGAGAGTTACCGTAAAACACAATTAAATAAATACTCTTGGAGCTTCAAAGATGATAATTCTTTGGAGTTTAATTTTTATTTTGAACTCCATTGGAACTTTAATCATTTTGGAAACTCTAATTGGTATATTGAAAAACTGTAGATTAATCTTTTTTTAATCTAAACCTAGCAATTCTCGTATTCCAATAGAGTCTTCATTAGAGCAGCAATCTATAAATCTAAGTTTAATTTCAATATCATCAATTTTTATTGACTTATTATTTTGAAACTCCTCATTCGATGTTTTTGGGTATATCAGTGTTACATCATTACACTTAAGTTTTTTTGCATATGCCATACATTGATAGATGTCTGAGTAAGATATATCTCTTGATTTAACGTCCTTATATTTTACATCTACAATTTTTATCAAGTTTTCTTTTTTTGAGTTTTCATATATTAATATATCTGGACGGATATGGTATTGCTTTTCATTATCCAAAGAGCATGTCCTTTGAATCTTAACTTGATATTCTGTAAGAACTTCTTTTGCTAAGTTGCTAATATAATCTTCAAATAAAATCTCGGTCCTTAATAAAAAGGCAAAAGTTTCAAAATTACCACTTTGATTAAATGTTATACAATTTTGTAAAAACAATTTGCAATAGTCCAGAACTGTTACAAAATCTTCCATAAAACGATTTATGTATACTTTTTTACAGTCTTCATAAGTACATAAAACATCATCTACTTCATCAAGCAAAAATAAGATTTTATTTAATAATTCTTGATTTTTTTTACTTATGCTTAACAGCCGTTTAGTAACATATTTTACGATTTGATTAAACTTATTATTAAATTCAAAAGAATCATAGGTACAATAAAATTTATGACTTTTACCTGTCGCAATATTTTTTGCATATTCAGTAAAATTTAATTTTCCTTTCAAAAAGTTTGTTTCTTCTTGAATTTCTTCATAATGCTGAAATAACGTTGTAGAAAAAAGTTCATATGTATATTTCGCATATAAGTATATTAAGCACTCAAATAAATCATCGCAATCAAAAGAAGCAAGTCCTGTTTTATAGTGGGGAAAATTATACATATCACTATACTTTAACCATTTTAAAAGTATATCTGCAGCTTGCTTGCCATTTTTATCTTTGCAAATTTTTGGATATAAATTAAATTCAGAATCTTTAAATTTTATGTATCCAACATAATTTTTTGACTTAAAATTATCTCTATCATCAAAAAACAAAAATTGTTGATGTTTTCTTATATCTGTATCAAAATTGTCTTCTGACAGATCCTCACGCCAAAGCTTGACAGTATCTTTATAATTAATCCATACTTCATCAAGAAAATTTTTAAATTCACGTATATAAGAGTTCTCTTTTGGTAGAGATTGAAGCTTACCATACTCATATAAAGTATATGTTAAGCATTTGTTGTCATTCATCTATTTTCTCACCACTTTTAATAAATATTTTTCATTTTTATCTATGCAATAACCTTCTTTTTCAAGTAATGGACCAACTATATCCTCAACCATTTCTTTTTTTGCATTAAAATATTCCATTAAAAGAGGAGTTACTTTTTTATTCATAACTTCAGATAAGTCTTCTGCTTCACTGCCTAAAAAATAGGTATGACCTATAAGAAAATCTGCGCTTTTCTTTTCAAAATAAATTCTGTCATTTAATGCTTCTAAAAATTCTTTATGTTTTAGATCTTTTAGATCATACTTTGGATACATTGGAACAAATTCAAATCTTCGTCTTAGCGCTACATCAAGAAGTGCTAAGGATTTGTCAGCTGTATTCATTGTTCCAACAATATATAGATTGTTAGGAACAGTAAAGCGGTCATTTGTGTAGGGGAGTGTAACTTCAATAGTATGGTACTCCCTGCCATCCTCAACAACTTTTTCACGTTTATCTTTTTCTATAAGAGTTATTAGTTCTCCAAAAATCTTAGAAATATTCCCTCTATTAATCTCATCAATAAATATGAAGAATTTTTTATTTGGTTCCTTTTTTGCTTTTATACACATATCTTTGAATATTCCGCAATGAAAATCAAATTGCATTGTACTTGAATTTTTATCTTTAAATGTTTCATCTTGCTTGCTTTTGTTTATTATGGGTCTTATCCCTTCAACAAATTCTTCATATGAGTATGATTGATGAAAAGTACAAAAAACGTAATAATCCTTTGCTAGAATACTTTTATCTGTCTGAATATTATTATCAAAAGAATTTATATTAATATCATAATGCTCGCATAATTCATTATATAATTTTTCACCATCATCAATTAATATAAATCCATTTTCTTGTCTTTCAAAATAATTATTTTCATGTCTCGCATATACCCCTTCTTTTCTGATTGCATTTTTTTGCATTTCACCTCTGATAGAACATATTAAAGATTTTTCATCTTTGTAGTTACTACTAATCGAAAACCATCTTTGAATAAGCGGTAATTTAGATATTTGAACATCAGTTAATGGTTTATTTTGTGAATTGTTGATTTTGAATGCAAATATTATTTTTTCAACCCAATTTAAATCGCAATTTAGCAATATATCATCATATATATTTGTGCTTTCATGGTCATCTGCAATTTGTGGATATATATAATCTTTTATTATGTTTTCTAATTTATATGTTTTACCTGTTCCCGGAGGGCCATATAAAATTTGATTTAAAGGAATAGTGTTTAAATTTTTAATTTCGCTACTCATAGCAGAGACCTCCTCTGTATTTATTTTGTCATATATAAAATATGCAACATCTTGTACCAATATATTATGTTCTGCATCACTATAACAAGATTCATCTATGTATTCTTTTTCCATATTCAATAATTCCAAATCGTCTATAATATATTTTTTGATTTTCATATATAACTTTTGTGTGTTTGAATAATTAAAAATATTAGAATCATAATCTCTTTTATGTTTAGGTTTAAATTCAAAATTTAGTTTCTGAGTAATATTTTCTACCACAGTTGGTTTATACATAAAATATTTTTCGGGAAACATTAACCAAAGATAAACGCTAACTATATTTAAGTCATGATAAGATTTCCAAGTCGCATTATTATGAAGTTTATTTCTATTAGAATTAACGTTTTCAATTTTATTGAGAAAATTATTAATTCTACTTTCTATATCTACGTTTTCTGTATATAATTCCTCAAATGCGCATCTAATTTCATTTTCCCAATTTTCGTTACAATAATCTAAAATCATTTGAATTGGGCGCTTCTGTCCGCCTTGGTTAAGCAAATTATCAGTATATTTTGTAGCATTTTCAAACATTTGTGCAAAATTAGACGCCTTTATATTCCAATTTTCATGGAAATATTTTACAGCTTGCCACTTGTACTTTTCTCCAACAAAGCGTTCTTTTAAGTCATTTTTGTATAGCTCTATATACTTTTTCATGACTTTGTCAATGAATGATTTTTCTGACGTTGTATTAGACAAAAATTTGCCATAATGATTCAATGGGGTTGAAACCCAACCACTTTGAGCTTGACCTGTTTTATTTATAATATCGAAATTCGGATCACTTTTTATTATGTTTACAAAATAATCAAACTCTGTTTTTGTTTGATAAGCGTACATATTTGGATTTAAAGACTTAACTTTTTCATTGTTGGAAAGAGTTATAATCTCTTTTAATTTAAACAAAATATCTTCAGTATAAGCAATTAGCGTTGATTGACTGATCTTTCGACTATTTTGTAACCAATCCTTGAATAAACGTTTTTGTTCATCTGTATTCATATTTCCCATAGACCATTCCTTTTTTCTTTAGGGTATCACAAACATGGATTTGAACATATTTTAACGACTTTTACTTAGTCTCTCAAGTAATTCTATTTTGATTTCTAATTCATAGGGAACATTGTCCCAAAATTTTATTAAGTTTTTATATAATTCTTCTATGTGTTCTTCGGTTACGACAGGTTCTGTAGCACATCTTTCCATTAATTCTTCATCGCTTAATTCATCTATTTCATCATCGTTATAGAAAAATTCTGTATAGTTATCATGTAGTTCTTTATATGATTTTCCGGGGCCGTGTTTGATTGCATTATTTAATAGAGAATATTTTTTCAAGTAACTAAATGTTTGTTTGAAATCATCATTAGCAAAAGGGCCAGCTTCAAAGATTTTAATTAATTTTTCTATTCCGAATTTATCTATAATTCTTGTTTGTTTATCTTTAGGGGTGCTTCCAAAAATTAGTAATTCTTTTATGTTTCGTTCCCAAGTGTGATACAACCCGACAATACATATTTTTCTGATTTCATTAAAAATTTTTTCAAATTGAAAAGGATAATATTTAAAGACGCTATCAGGTATTTGAATACATTCGGTTGTTGTTTTAAGATAGTAGTTTTTTAAGTTTTTAATTGTTTCATTTATGCCTACTTTAATATGGCATATCCACATTTTATGAATATCCTTTAAACTGCCTGTATGATATGTTAATTTTTCTATTTTGTCATTCATTAGTTATATTTCCTTTTATCTGTCGGTTTATCCATTCCATAATTACTGAAACGAGATATTCTTGTTCGGGTTGGGTTAGTTCTCTGTGTTGAGGGAATTTATGCCATTTTTCAATACAGCCACGACAGCAAATTGCGGTTGCGTGTTGAGCAATAAAAACAGGATGACCTCGCATCGGAGTTTGTTTGCCATCGTTTGCCGGTTCTGCCGGTGCAACTCTATCCCTAATAAAATCGCAGGCATGAGAATAAATAGTATCAAGACCTTTGTCTTTGATATATTCAAGCTCTTTTGCCTTGAGTTTAAATCTGCTCCTAAATTTTGATTTTGCTAATCTGTCTAAGATCTCCATATTTGCACGGTTAAATTATTTTTTATATGCTTGAAAAGATGTTGGTATCAAATTAAAGTTTTCAGGGATGCTTCCTGCTATTTTGTAATATTTCACTTTAGAACAATCAGAACTTAAAGAATATACTCTATAAATATAAAAAGAATCGCTATGTTCTTGTGAAAACTTAACTTCGTTTATGGATACATCAAAGGGTTTATTAATACTTCCTGTTGTTGTTTTTACTTCTATAAAGATTTCTTTTTCTTCTCCATTAGGCAAAATATCATAAGATAAAATATCATAGCCTAAACCATCACCCATATCTTTAGAATCCCAATTAACTTTCTCTGATAAATCATCCCTTCCAAAATCATTCAATTTTTGTTTTTCAATAGCCAGAATAATTTGTTCACCTGTATCACCAGCAATTTTCTTATTTTTGTTACTTTTAACATAATCTCTTTTTACTGGTCTATATTTTCTAGGTTGAGATGACTTCTTTCTGATAGAAACTTCTGGAGGTTGTGTTTCTACAACGATATCTGTAATGTTGGTTGGAATTTCAAAACTAACATCATCATTATCATATTCGATTTTATCATCAGATATTTTACTTATATCAATACCATCTACATTATCTTCCGCAATCAATTCATCAATCATAAATGGGTTATCAGATGAATTTTGAAAAGGGATTTCTCTTTCTATAAAAATCACACCACGACGTTCTTCTTCAAAAAGTTTTTCTAATCCGATTCCATATGGCCAATTATCCGGCAATATATCTACGTCAAAAAATCCTGCGTAATATGAATTTGTTGATGTTTTAAGAATGTATATAGTTAGATTTTCTGTTACATTTGAAAAGTCCGGGTCATTTTCAAAGTCAGGTTCTGGGAAGTTATTATCTGGTGACCATGCCGGATGCTTGTGCTTTAAATTTTGTCTTGATATTTTGTAATTTTTTCTATTATGTCTAGGTTCAAATTCAATTTCCTGATGAATATTTCTATTTCCTAATACTGAGACATCAATAACAAAAGATGGTCTATCGTCACCAACATATGTAGACGGAATTGTTCTGCCACCAGTAGAAAATTTGGCAAATTCTTCCGTTGTAATACCAGTAGCATCAATATATGTCTGCCCTCCTCCTGTTTCTGGTTTATCAATATCGTACATTTTTTTAAAATCAGAAGGATTTAATTTTCTATATAAAATTGCTTTAATATATTCCATGACTATACCTATTACTTGTATAGTTCAATTATATATTCCTGAATTTTATTAGGCAATTCGCTTTGATTACTTCTAAACCTTTTATAATCTATAGTAGATACTGTCGTTTTCCCAAATTGTTCGAGGAAATCAACTAATTCATTTATGGATAAGAGACCATCTTCGCTATAACTAATTAGGAAACACGGGCAATCCATATCTTTAATAACTTTTTTAAAAGAATCTCTTATTCGAGTTTTTGTACAAAATTTTGAATGTTGATCCCACCAATCTCTTAAACCACTTTTCCCTTGCGCTATTGGATTGTCACCTCTGGCAATAGTTTCTAATATATGATAATTTGCAGCATACTGGCGCTTTGTATATGGAGGATCTATATAGCATAAATCTGCTTTAATATTTTTTGCAACATCCTCTGCGAAACCCTGCATAACTTTATTATTTGTAGAACCTATATTACAAAATTCTTGCGGTTCCAAAAAAATATCCTCAATAGAATTTTTTGTAAATTTAGATAAAAAATACCCATATGTCCCAGATATATTTGCGACCTTATTTACCGCCATAATTAAAGTATGCTTTAATACTGCTTCTTCATTTGAATTAATTTTTTTATTTTGAATCCAGTTCTCAAGTTCTTGTCTAATGGCATCTATTTTTTTTGCATTTTTAGATGTAAAATATTTTCTCGGAGAATAGCCATTATCTGGAATTCCCTCTGGGGAAAATTCATTATAGAAATATCCTTCTGTCCCTTCCAAATTGTTTAAATATGCAAGAATAGATTCATACATACTCATTCCAGCTATTTTTAATGATGTTAAATTTTTGAATTCAGGGCTTTTGCTATTTAACAAATTTGTAATTAAATGACATTTGCTATATGTCATCATGTCAGAGGCAATAACATTATAACCATTTTTCCTGTATTCTAGTGATACCATACCAGTCCCAGCCATAATATCTGCTACTGTTCCGGATTTACCAATAATGTCTTTAGTCTTTCCAATTATATAATCTAATAATTTTGATTTATTTCCTATATATCTATACATTTCAATACTTCATATGATTAATTGCACCTAAATTAGGCAATTTATTTATTTCTGTTTTTATTATTTCAATATCATTATCAGTTAAATTATAAAGTTTATAAATTAAATTTTCTATCTGAAAATCAATATCTCTTGAATAATTATTTATAATTTTCTTTGTTAAATTTGCTATTTCTAAACATATATCCATGTTTGTATTATCAATTTGTCGTATAGGTAAGCAAAATACTACTTCTTTTGTAAAATATGGATGAGATTTCCATTCATTTTCACCAAAAAGTTTTAAATAATAATAATACATTACTCTTGAATTTAAAACACCTAAATAATATTCAAGAGGAATATCATTTTCTTTTATATAATTACAGGAATAAACTGTTTGAGAAATATAGGTACTATCATAATCTATACAAGCATTTATTCCCAAACCAGTTTTTCTAATTAAAATTTTAGGAGGCATATAAATATCTTTACTTTTATAATCAATACCTTTTTTATTTTTAATTATATACTTATTACCTTTCAGGTAATAACGTTGTATATTTTCACCAACATAGATCTTTGTATAATTATCCTCTTTTGAAGTACTAATAACAGATTCAATATTATTTTTACTAAATTGAAAAATCTTTGAACAATTTTTACAAATTTTACTTCCTGCATTAATTTGTTTTTTTGAAACACCTTGTGCTATTCCACAATATGGACATTCGATAACTAGACCTTGTTTGGATATTTCTACTCCTCTATTAAATTTAAAAATCAAATTCCAATCAATTTTATTTTGTTCAATTTTTCTTATTAATAATTCTTCTTGTTCTTGTGTATCAATATCAAAATTATAATTTAAGTTATTACAAAACCTATCTTGTTTTACAAAGTGCGCAACTTCTATATAATGTCTATAAATATCAATATTATTATTAAGATAATCTTTTCTTGCATTAGTCGCAAGCCTAAAACATTTAGTTTTTGTTAATTTTGTTGGTTTGCATTTTTTTGTGATTATAATGGTAGTTGCCCTATGGACACCTTCAAAAATTTTTTCTCCCAAACGAGCAATAACTTTTATTGATGATTTTTCTAGAAGTAATTTTCTTAAATTACTTTTTTCATCCGAAAACACTGAATCTGGAAGAATAAAAGCACAATATCCATCATCTGCAACAATATTAAGACACAATTCTATAAACAATTCATAGCTGTCATATTGTCCTTTACTTAGTGTAAATCCATGCTCTAATAAAATATTTTTATCATAAATTCTATTAGAACTCCAAGGGGGATTTGAAATAATAAGGTTAGGACTATCAAACTTTAATTTCCAAAAATGTTCTGTAGATATTTGATTTGTAGGCAAAATAGAATCAAAAGAATCAAATATAAAATGTCTACCAGAATATAATTTTTTATTATTGTCAATAACATCCTTGTCTACATCTACACCAATAAAATCTATGTTAAATTTTCTATTATTAATTCTATTTATAGAATTTAAAAGAGCATTTTCGCCACATGAAGGATCTAATACAATAAATTTCTCCTTCTTTACAAAAGATTTATCATTTTTGATTTCATTTATTACTATTTTAGAAACAAAATCTGCTAATTCTGGAGGGGTATACACGACTCCATAACCTGATTCTTCTATTAAGTTTTTATAATTATCTTTTGTTTTACTAGCTAATTGTTGTACCAATCTTCATACCTCTTTTATATATTATCTCAAAAATATAGAATTTTAAATCGATGGAATATAGCCATTTTATTATATTTTTTGTTGTTTTGTCCAATTTGTAAAATTTATACATTTGAGATTTTCTTATATATTAACATTAACTCTGAAGTTAAAAATTTGGAACCTAATTACATATAAATATGTTGTTTTGTGTATTAATTTTTAACCTAAATTTACTTTCTAGAACTAATAAGAAATGAAGTCGAGTTTAATATAATTAACTGGTTTTATTCAAAATAACTTTACCTCGAATAGAATTGCCATATAAGAATAAATTATATCAAGTTCTTTTATATTTATTAAATGCTTTACAAGCGTCTAGAAAATCGTCTTCTTGTATATCTTGGTCTTAATTGATACTGTACAAGTCTTTGAGTTTGCATATTTTTCAGTTTCCTATACAGTTCAGGAATTTCGCGGGTTAAATTATTTAAATAATTTAAAATTGCATCATTTTGTACATTATATATAAATGTACTACGCGTCATTCTCACAATAATTGCTTTATTATCAACAATAACGGGTAACACACAAAATAAAAACTGTCTAATATCATTTTGTGGTATATTTTCTTCAATTCCTAAAAAGTCAAACAAAATTGGAATATTTGAATTGCACCACATTTTCGGTATTGCACTTTGTGGATTATGACACAAAAATAGAGCAGGTTCTGCGGGTTTGCCTATAAGTTCAAAAGTTCCATTTTGAAATTTCGGATAATCATTTTTTAATCTAGTTCCGTCAATAACCCATAACATATTTTTATAAAAATTTTCTCTAGAAATTTTTTCCTCAGGTTTTATTGCGGAATGTTGAAATTCTATAACTAGATTGCTATCTGTACATATATCTGCAATATGTTTTTCTTCGGTTGCGTCATCAGTAAATATTTTTTCTTGCCATTCTGGCGCAAAATAATTTTTCCAATTTCGATGCCAAATAGTCTCATTTTCCCACCAAGCATCACAATTCTGTTTTGTTTTATGTGCCCAATGATTAATTTTATAGTTTCCACATTTTGCTATAACAGTACTTCCGCACACCGGACAAATACCAACTTGTCCTTTTGCGGCTTCGACTTTTTTGTTATTTACCAATGCATATTTCATTATTAGTTCCTTATAATATTTACATTATTATAATAACCAATGTTTATGTCAAATACGGACACAGCACATTTTAAGATATAAATTCATCTTTACTTTCTTCTACTTTTGATACATCAATTGTGTTAAAGGTGGATTTTATGAAGTTAAGAATCATATCTGACATACATTGCGATATTAATTCAGGGCAAAATACAAGTTTTGATTTTGCACCGGATGATTTTGTAATTTGTTGCGGAGATATTTCAGGAGATAGAATTACAACTGAAAAATGGATAAATAATAATCTGAAACAAGGGATTGTTGTCGATGGAAATCATTTAGGCTACACTCACTTTACTTATGCCAAAGAAGAATTATTAAATTTATCTATAAAATATCTTCAAAACAAATTATTAGGACCTGTACATTTTTTAGAAAATCAGAGCATTGTTATTGATAACATTTGTTTTATAGGCTGTATTTTATTTACTGATTTTAATTTATATGGAAACTCTGACGGTTGTAGGTTTATTGCACAAAAATATTTGAATGATTTTAGAAATGTAAAATTGTACGAAAAAGGAAAATTAAGAACAATTTCCACAGAAGATCAATTGGCGCTTCATAAGAAAAGCATTAATTTTATTGAAAAAACTTGTCAAAAATACAAAGATAAAAAAATAGTTGTCGTAACTCACCATGCACCAAGTTTAAAAAGCATTTCCGAAGAATACAAAAATGATTTATTAAGTGCAGCATTTGCGAGCAATCTAGAATACTTGTTTGAAAGATATTCAAACATAAAATTGTGGTGTCACGGACACGTTCATAATTCAGTAGATTACAAACTTGGAAATGCAAGAGTTATTGCTAATCCTCTGGGTTATGGGAATGAAAACAAAAACTTTGATAGCAAAGGCATTCTGATAGATACAGATGATTTATAATATTTATATATGAATAATTGAATATATAGAATTAAGTAATTCATCAAAATTACAAATGCACTCTTTCCAAATCATTACAGTTAAATGATACTCTAAATATTTCCGCATACTTGCCATAAATTTTTTGCGATAAAGAATATTATACATTCTTCGTGCCTCTTTTACTTCTTCAGGTCTTTGTTGTCTTATGTAATTATTTGTATTAATTGGTTTTCTTGTAATATAAACTTTATCATCATAACAATAAATATAAATAGACACGTCATTCATAAAACTTCTAACTTGAGGACATTGTGGATCGGGTTCAAAATAATTTATCAATTCTTGATAATATTTATCATATATTTTTGCCCGAATATATTGATAAAATGTTTCAGTTGTTGTGTTTCCCATATTCGCAATCTTTGCAGTCTGTGAAGCCGGAATGCCGAAGCAAAAGCATTTATAAATAATCTCAATTTGTTCTGTTGTTGCTAAATTATAGACTTTCGGCAGACGATTAAGATTCCTGCGAACTTTGGGTTCTTCGTTTTTATTATCCAGCATAAAATATTTAGGGAAGATTCCCATCATACCTTCTGTTTGGTACTTTTTTCTTTTTGAATGAAACGCAGGATATGAAACCTTTAGTTTTGGATTCTTTAGAGGAATTATTTCCAAAAAGCTTCGCAGTTCTTTGCAATTCATACCTTCAGTAAGTTTAAAAAGTTTCAGATATCGGTATATAAATTCTTTGCCTCTATCAGAAGCCACGACATACAAGCGTTCTTCCTTTTTATTATGGAAAAGTTTTTTGACTTCCTTATCCATTGCATGCCGTTCGGAATCTTCTAAAAAATCATATAGTTTAAGCGACGAGCGTTTAATTAAATATTTCCCCTCTAAATCAGGCTCTTTATTAGGTTTTACAATATAATTTCCTTTAAGGCAGTTTCTTTTAACCGTTTCTTCCTGAATATTCAGCAGTCTAGCAACTTCGGGTATTGTGAGCCAAATATCAGAATCACTGCTTTGAGTTGTGGGGACATGTTTATTCACACGCTTTTTAAAATTTGTATATAGATATTCTGTATTTGATATCTTTTTAATTTGATTCAAAGTCTCTAAATCGTTAAGTGCTTTTTGAATTGTTTTTTCATTTTCTTCAAGCATTGGAAGAATGTCATGCAGAGTGAATTTATTAAGCCCTTTTGCTATTTTAAGAATTTTCATTTGCAAGTTCAATTTCTTCTGCGTCAGTATCGTCATTTTTTAACACCTCCTTCAAAGTTATTTCGTCTATTTCTTTTATTCCGTTTGATTTTGCGACCTGTTCCGCTTTACTGATAGTTTTTACCAATTGCCTGAAACGATTTGTACGAGTGTATAAAAGCTTTTTGGCACAATCCGTAAACGGAACTTCTGATAATTGGTCGATTATTGAAGTTATATCTTGTTTTGAAAACGGTTCAAATTTTATTATTTCTAACAATCTGTCATATAAATGTTTATGCCTTTGGAGTCTTTTATTTGCCGTACCCATACCGACTAAAACAATCGAGACATTCGTTTTGTCGTGAATGTCCCTTAAAGTTTCAACCGCCCGAGAATCAATAGTCAAATAGTCCGTTTCATCTACAACTATGGTTCTTGGGGTTTTGATAAGTTGAGCGACCACCTGATTGAAGATATCCGAGAACTTGTTATATGGAATTTCGCCTAATTCTTCAACCATTTCTTCTAATAGCCATCGAGCTGACATAAGGTTGGCACTCCTGATTAGTATTGCATCATTTTGTGCTGCCCACCAAGTAATTGCGTAAGTTTTGCCAAGCCCAGGTTCGCCATAAACAAGTCCCATTCCCGGAACTCCGTCTTCTCTTTCTCGCAGACGGTTCATCATCGAGATTAATTGTTTCATGTTTTTTGTTTTCACGAAGACCTTTTTCATTACTGCTCCTTTCCGTATATTTCTTTGTATTCGTCTGATTTTATGTAATTAGTTAGCCAAATTCTGTCCTCTTGGCAGATACAACCATTCTGCATATGCCATTCGTAGCGTTCGTAAGAAGATTTAAATATTGGCCTTGCAACAATTGAGGTTTTAACTTTCGGTTCAAAATCCTTTTTCGGTTTTGGTTCAGGTTGAACCGTTATTTCTTTAATCGGTTCGGGTTGAGGTGATCGGATATTTTGCATAAGTTCTTTTTCAAGATAATCCATATCTTCTAAGTTGAAATGCTCACGAACCGCCTTTATCGTTTTTCTACGGAGCTTTTGCTGTTTTTCAATCTTTTGTTTATAGTCCTCAATATCTTTAATATCGCCCATTTGATAAGCAAGCGGATGAGTTTCGGTTATACGTTTTGCTTTACAGATAAATTCGCCTTTCATTGAATAGACTTTGATATACGACAAATCAAACAGGCTGTACTTTATAACCGTTTTTTCTTTGATACCATAAAGTGCCTCGTCAAAATAATCCGCCTTCAAGAACCTGATTCCGTTTCTTCCGATACTCTTTATTTCTTGTGCCATCATCAAATCATCAAGCGAGTTTTCATCAATATTTTGTTTTTCAATTTCATTTAAAACTTCTTGAATTGTTTTATCTTTAGCGTTCGGACAAGGCTGCGAGTGCTTGAATTCAAGCCATTTTTCTATCATTTTGAGTGCTTGTTCTATTGTCGGGGTAAAACTATATTTTTCGTGGATATTTTTGTGTAACTTTTCATTCCGCATCAAATATGCCGGCTTGTTTTCAATACTTGTGCCGATGTAGCTTGGAATGAGCTTTTCAAAACTTTCCTGAAAATCCAAAAAGAAACGCTCGATAACCTTGGCTCGTGCGTTGTATGGTGTGGCATATACAGGTTTTATTCCAAGTTTGTTGTAAACACCTGTGAAGCCTAATTCCTCAAACTTTTTATCACCGTTAAAGAATTTGCTTTTAAATGCTCTGCCGTTATCTTGGTAAACATATTCGGGGATATGATCCATTTTTAAAATCGCGTTACGCAGAGCTGATGCAATATTTTGCGTACATTCTTCTAGCATAATATCGTACCCGACAAGTCCGCCCGATTTCCAATCCAAGAACCCAAGCAGAGTTGCTCGGCAGGGTTTTCCTGTAAATGGGTTTATCACTTGGAAGTTGAGCGTATGCCCGTCTGCGACAAGCACTTGCCCTGCTTTTAAAAGCGATGCGTTTCTTACAATAAACGGACTTACTTTATCCTTTAATGCTTTTTCACCGTCACGAGCGAGTGTCCATTTATCAAAATTATTATCCCGAAACCATTTCGCATACCTGCGGAATGTAATGTCCTTAGGTAAAATTTCCTGTCCGCGTTCTTTTAAGATATGCTTAGTTAAAGAAATCGCTTTACCTATTGAAAACGCACTTGGGGATAGCAAAATCTGTATAAATATTTTAATCTGTTCTTCATTTAAGGTTGTTCGGTATTCTTTTCTTGTCGAATATTTATATTGCCCGACGAGTGCTGTCCAATCTTTGTTATAGTCTAATAATGCCCGCCAGCGATAAAGTGAACCGATTGAAACTTTGCCGAGAGTCTTAAAAATCTCTTCCTGAAACATCCCTGTATTATATAATTGCAAGAATTCTTTATCGGGGATATTTCCGCCAGTTTTCAATTTATCTCTTTTGAATTCTTTCCTAAATTCAAGCCAAGCACAAATCAGGTCATATTTTGCAAGTGCAATTTTCCTTTGGTTTTCGGATATCAGTTTTTCTTGTTTTATATTGAGATTGCTTAGTTCAATAACCTCGTTATCACAAGTTTTATAATCGTCATAATATTCTTGAAAATACTTAAGCTGAAGCTCTTCTTCCAAAGTTGATAATTTAATTTTGTACGTTTTACCGCCACGAATATTTTCTACTTTGTACTCATATTTGTTTTGGTTTAGTGCAAGCCGAACAGCTCTTCGGGTAATGTTTTTTAGTTTTGCGAGCGTCTCAACATCAATCCAAATATCATTATTAATGTCTGCCATACCATATCCTTATTTATTATTAAAGCTACTGTATGTTAGACTGCTTTCTCTCAAAATGGAAGTGCTTGAGGGGGAAATGTGTCAGAGTGTGTTGTACAATTTCCGCTTTATAAAATTGTTAAAATTAACAAAATTATAAAATAAATTTCATGTTATTATTTAACAATGGACAACTATTTCTTAGAAAAAAGTTTTATAACAATGGAAGTATTAAATGAAGCGAAGGAACCACTTCATTATGCTTCTGGTTGTATAATAGAGTACAATAACAATTTTTATGTACTAACTGTTGAACATGCAGTAAAAGACTATATATTTCATCTACGAATAAAATGGGATAAACATCAACGCCGTATATTATTTCAACATATGGGAACATTTGACAGATTAAAATCCGCAAATATAAGTGAATTTAATGTAAAAAATTCAGAATATGATAATTTTGTTAATTTTTTAGATTTAAAAAATTTTGTTGATTTTGCATATATGAAAGTTATTTCACATAAAAATAAATTAGATAATTATTTTCAAATCCTAAATCCAAATGCAAGTGGAGATGTAGATTTTGAATGTAAGAAAGAAATTATTAAGACAACATTGTTAGATAAACCAACTGAGGGTGAACATTGTAGATTTGCAGGATTGGTGCTACCTATGTACGAAAAACATAGTAAACAACCAATATTTTCTCATGTCTTACAAAAAACTGAAATGATATATCTAGGACCTTGGGAAGAAGATTCAAGGTATTATAAATTTAAATCTATAAAGCCTATGATCTCACACGATTTTTACAAGGGATGTAGTGGTAGCCCAATATTTAATTCTAAAAACAAAATAATTGCATTAGTAAATTCGGGTGATATCGATAACAATGAAATATATGGGATTAGTATGGAAACTTGTAAATATTTTTTGGATATAGATAATATGGTTTATAATTTCTAACATTTAAATGTTAAATTATTATTTTATATATTTTCTGGGGGAAATGTGTTGTTTTGTGTTCGATTATATCTGAATTTTAAGCAGAAAATTTTATAAAACAGCTTTTGAACACCTTTTAAACACAATTTAAACGGGGTTTGAATTTATTATTCTAAAAAAATCTGCTGTTTTATCTCAATTCTACTTCCGTCTTTGAGGGGTAAAATTAATCCGATATTTTTTACACATACTTTTAGAAAAGTCATATATAAGTTTTGGAATTTATTTCGATAAAATATTTGAAAAATAAAGTCAGGGAAGCGATTTCCCACTAAAAAAAATTACTTCCGACTTAGTGGTGAATATAGTAGAATTATGCAAAATAATTAAAATTCTAAAACGCACATATTTTGGGCTTCTTCCGAGTTTTGTATATTTGGGGAGTGTCAATTTTCCTCAAATGTCCGATTTTAGTCAATCGCCAAAAATCAAATATATTAGTAAAATTTGGCGACTTTGTGAAATTTTATGGAAAGATACCGGACATTTTAGTCCTAATAACCGGACATTTCGGACTTTTCAAAACCCCGACTCTCAGACTCAGGGAAGCGGGTAAAACTCAAACACAAAGCCAAACACGGGGATTAAACATCTCAAAAACAGATTTCAAAAGTGTCCGAAAAACCATATATGCCTTTCAGCCTAAAAAATTGTCGTAATTTTGTCGGAATTGATATAAAAAAACATCAAAAAATAACAAAAAAATTTAAAACAATTATAATTAAATATTTGTTTAAAGTCAACTATTTATATGCGTTTTCGTCATTTTATATTTTTATTCATTTTTAATTTTTTAGACGTGCTACCGACTGTTAACCGGTAGGTTGTTGGTTCGAGCCCAACCTGGGGAGTATTTTTTTTGCCTACAAACAAGAGATGAGCGAATTTAAAATAAGATTAATACATACACAATAATATTTGCTAGCATAATCAAACCATATCCTGTATAGCGTAAAACTCTCTTGTAGTCCTCTTTTAAAGTTAAATTATTATCTTGATATTTGAAAAAATCATTAATTTTATCAACAAAAAGTTTTATTTTCTCTTTTGAACTATTTCCTGCAAAAGGTTCTATAATACCATTTTCTGTAAATATTCTCAAATAAAACTCATTTGCATATTGTGTAGGTTCATCTGTGAGGTTAGAATCTTTGTTATGACTTATATTTTTTTGAGAAATTGTACAACTTTTGTACTTGCTTAGGCTGAAATTTTTGACCTTCTCTGTTATTAAACCTTCAAAATAAGAATTTAATAAAACAATCTTATCTTCTTGTTTATTAAAAATTAAATATTTTGTGTAAGATAAAAACGAAAAAACAAAGCCCATAAAAGCTATAGAAAAAACAACCATTCTATATTGGTTTATGAACACAATGCCAAAAGCTATACTTAATAAAACAAGTACAAAAATAAGAATTTTTATAAAGGTTTTTTGTTTTTCCATAAAAAGAGTTTATCATAAAGTCTTATAATTTAGTAGATAAACAATAATCGCCGAAGGCATTGCCTTCGGCGCTGTATTGTTTATCCAATTTTTTCAGTTTCTTCGGAGGACGATTTAAACATTCCAAAGAATTTTGATGCCAAATCGGCAATAGAATTATCTTTTTCATCTTTTAGTACAATTTCTTTTTCTGCAAAGAAATCAAAACTATTTGAATCGAATTTTTTACCCTCGGTTTCTTTTAATGTTCCGCTTGAAAAATCTACAACAGGAGCGCCGTTTGCACCTTTTTTGACTATGGTTCCAGCCTCACCGGACTGAATCATTTTTTGCAATTGAGCAGTTTGTTTGGTTGTTAATCCTAAAAAATCATTAGAGTTAAAATCCATAGTCTACTCCTTAAGAAAATACACTTTTGCTTACGTATATTTTTTCGGTTATATTTTGAAATTTCTTTAGAGATTTTCTGATAATATTAAAATCTTGTTACAAAACCAATCCTAAATATTTTAAAACAGTCAAATTTTTGGCATCTATTAGAGTATTATTGACGTTAAGTTTTGCAAGTTGAATATTTTCTTTATTTGTCCCGTGATAATCACTTCCGCCCGAAATTAATAAATTATTTTTGTTAGCGCAATTAATTAGAAATTTTGCTTCGTCTAAAGTGTATCGAGAGTAATAACATTCAAGCCCTTTGATACCGTATGAAATCATTTTTTCTAAGCGAGGTAAAAATTTTTCATGCTCTATATGTTCTTCACCTTCACCACCAAGAGGGTGTGCCCAAACAGGAGTTCCACCTGATGTAACTATTGCATCTATTGCCTCTTCAATAGTAAAACGTGTATTTCCTGTTTTAATTCCGTCTAAATATTTCTGCATTGCCTCAACGTTAGTTTTAGCCATATTTCTTTTTACTAGCAGATTTGCAAGGTGAGTTTTTACAACACTTTGGCGAGAATAAAGCCAATTAAGTTCTTCTTGAGTTAAATCAATTTTTAGAACATTTTTCATGTAATCAAGTCTGGTTTCAAGTTTTTTTCGACGAAGTTCTTTCCCTTTTTGAATAAGAGAATTAAGTTTTTCATCTTCAGGATTACAGTTAAAACCAAGAATATGACATTTTATATTGTCTGTTTGGCAAGTAAGTTCAATACTTGGAATAAATTTTATATTTTGAGGAATATATTTTGTAATTTCAACACATCCGGCAATTGTATCATGGTCAGTTAGCGCAAAAATCTCAACCTTGTTCTTTTGTAATTCGTTTACTAAATTTTCAACACTGTCGCTACCGTCTGAATTGTTACTGTGCACGTGTAAATCTGCTATTTTCATACTTTTATTTTAACATAAAATCGTTATAATAAGTTTTTCAACTTATGTTAAACAACTGCCCTTATTTGAAATTTATAATATAATAATCGTATGAAACAAAGTTCTTTATTTGATGCCATAGCACCTATTATGATTGGACCATCCAGCTCTCACACTGCAGGAGCTGTCAGATTAGGTTTGCTTGCAAAAAATATTTATGACAACCCGATTAAAAAAGTTACCTTTACATTGTATAATTCATATGCTAAAACAGGCTTTGGACATGGTACCGATAAAGGTCTGCTTGCAGGTGTTTTAGGGTTTAGAGTTGATGATGTTAGAATAAAAAATGTTTTTGATTTACCGGAAGCAAAAGAAATCGAATACAAATTTGAATATAGAGAAGACTTTAACCGTCATCCAAATTCTGTTGATTTTTGGTTTGAAGACACAAAACAAGATATGCACATTTCAGGAGATTCTGTTGGTGCAGGAAACGTTAGAATTACAAAGATTAATGACTTTTCCGTAAATCTTGCAGGTGATTACAATTCTCTAATTCTTAGCTACAAAGATATGGCCGGTATGATTTCAAAAGTTACCGGTATAATCCAAACTCATCAGATAAATATTGCATCACTTATTTGTGAACGTAGCGCAAAAGGTGAAGATGCCTCTATGTGCATTTGTTTAGACGGTGAATTAGATTACAGTGTAATTGAAAAAATTAAACATATACCGGATATTTATTTTGTAAGACGTATAGCAAAATTGGATAATTAAAAATGATTAAGGATATTAGGACATTTAAAGATTTAGAACTGGCTTGTTCACAACAACACAAGGCTATTTACGAGATTTTTCAAGAAAGGGAAGCTCGTTTGTCAGAAATTTCTGTGGAAGAGGTTCGTGCGAAGGTTAAAAAATCTTTGGATGCAATGAAAGAAGCTATAAAAAAAGGTTCTAACACACGTGAAAAATCAATAAGCAAACAATGCGGTGATGATTGTGTACAACTTTCTGAACGATACAAAAAACGTCCTGCTATATTTGGAAGAACTTACGAAAAAATTACAACTTATGCACTTGCAACGATTGAAGAAAACTTGCGTATGGGCAAAATTGTAGCTTGTCCGACAGCAGGCTCTTGCGGAATTGTACCATCTGTTTTGGTTGCAATTTCAGAAGAGTATGAGTTAGACGAAGATGTTCAAATCAATGCGCTAATTACAGCCGGAGCTATTGCAACAATTATTTCTTATAAAGTTGCTCTTGCCGGTGCTGTTGCAGGTTGTCAGGCAGAATGTGGTGTTGCCTCAGCAATGAGTGCGGGAGCTTTAACCCAAGTGTTTGGAGGTACTGTGAACCAAATCATGCACTCAATTGCATTAACTTTGAAAAACATTTTAGGATTAACTTGCGATCCGGTTGCGGGTTTGGTAGAAATTCCTTGTGTAAAACGTAATCCGTTCTTAGCTATTAATGCTGTTACAGGATACGAACTTGCAATTTCAGGAATAAAAAGCAAAATTCCGGTTGATGAAGTTGTTGATGCGATGATGCAAATTGGAGAACTGATGTCACCAACATTGAAAGAAAGCTCACAAGCAGGTCTTGCAAAAACAAAAACAGCCATCAAAATTGAAAATGAATTAAAAGAAAAATACGGGGTGAAATAATGAAACTTCAAATAAAACAAACATTAAAAGATATATTTAAGCAAGAAAATTATTGTAAATATTTAGTATTTTTTGCGCTATTATCAAGTTTTGGCGGAATTGTTTCAAACGCAAATAATTTGCCTTTCAGATGGGAAATTTACACAATCGCATCAGTAATTTTATACATCCCGTTAGGTTATGTAATTAACTTTGTTCACTCCAGAATAAAGGATTCTAATGATGAAAATACCTTTGGTGCATCAGCTCAAACCGGTATGAAATTATTTATTGCGCTTATTACAAACACAATTATTGCAGGAATCATCATTTCAGGAATATTTGTTGCAACAGCACTTTTAATAAAATTTCCTGTAGAAGGATTTAATAACATTAAAACTCTATTGACAAACCCTGTAATGTTTTGCGTAACCGCTATTTTAGCACTATTTTGTTCATTATTATTCCTATTTATGAACATTAAATTTGCAGATGAATATTCAATCAAAGACACCTTCAATTGGTTTGGAATATTCAAACCTTTTTTCAAAAAATTTAAAGACACCGTATTAACACTGATTGTTTGCGGATTAATGTTTTTAGTCTTGATAACTTTTGTCTTTGCAATTAATATTGCGCTAAATTATGGAGTTTTATATGTTGCGCAGGCAATCCTTCCACAAAGCCTTTTGGCTGTTATGGGAACCGTTTTAATACTCCTATCGGTTACAGTAACAGTGATTGTAGCTTGTATTCATTACATCTTTTTGTCTTTAATTTACACTCTTTTAGCAGACATTTACAAATCTGCCAAGAATGATGAAGAAGTTAAAACAGAAGATGAACTAAGCCAATTGCAAGCCGACACAACCGATAGTAATCAAGATTAACGAAATAACTTTTACGGCGTTAAATGGTTCGTGGAATAAGAACAAGCCTACAATAGCGATTAAACCTATTCCAAGGGCATTCCATAGGGCGTAAGCCGTACTCATGTCAAAATATTTCAACACTTGTCCAAAAGAAGTATAAAGCAATACATCAAATATAATCACACCTATCGTTGGTAATAATATCGTAAACCCGTGGGATAACTTCAAACAAGTTGTTCCAAGTATGTCAAAAACGATTGTAACTAACAAAAATAGGTATGGTCGCATTGCTAAGAATCCTCTTTCTTGTATTGCATGATTCGCAAGAACATATCAGCAAAAAAGCCGACTGTTAATGCAGAAACTAAAGTACCTTCACGTAAGCCTACAACTGAATGTACGCCTACAACGCTTATAGCCAAAGCTATAAGTACCAATGTTGAATCGAATGAAACTTTGATTTTACCAAAATTCCAACCTGTTGTTTCAAATATAACTTTCACCAAGCCATCACCCGGCATATATGTTAAATTAGCATAAATTGCTATTGCAAGTCCTAAACCTAAAATTAAAGAACCCAAAAGTACAAGAGTCATATTCCACCAGTATGCGCCTGAATGTAACATACCAGTTAAATACATACTCAAATCCATAAAAACACCTGTTAAAAAGGCAATAGGTAATTGCACTAATTGTACCGGTGGAAATTTCTTTCTTAAAATACAAATTTGTCCTGCTAAGAAAAGTGCGTTTAACACAAATGTCGCCATTCCAAATGTAATTTTTGTATTTACAAGAGATGCAACGTAAGCTGGTGAAGAAATTGGAGATGTTCCCAAGTCGCCTCTTGTTGTAACAGCAATGCCATAACAACTAACAAACATCCCTATTATGAATAGGATTGTCTTTAAAGTGTATTTCTTTGCGCCTTGTAACTTTTCCATAAAATTCCTATAAATATAATAAAATATAGACTTTATTATAGCAAAAAAAAATAAAAACAATAGTTTTTAAGGGAATATTCTAAACAAAAGTTTATGCCATAAATAAGATATGGTAAATGACAATTGCAGTTGCAGTTGTCGTATCTTATTTACGAAGTTAAGCGACATCTAATTTTTTAGTTGTGTGTCGTTTTTTATTATTCTTTAATATTTAGCTTTCGTGTAATTTTACGTTATCACGAGTTGAATTTTTAACGTCAATGACTCTTTGGTTCGAACTTCCTATCCAATGAAGATTATTGTCATTCAATTTTTGAACAAATTCACCGTCAATCAATACATCAATATCTTTTATGCCGTCTAAATCACAAATTTGTTCCCAAGAATAGCCTGTATAAAGCCAAATTGTTTTTTCCGGTAATTCTTCTTTTATTTTTTTGATTAATCTGAAAACTTCTGAGCGATTGTTTGGAAACAACGGATCACCGCCACTAAAAGTTATGCCTGAAATGCTTGGAACTTTCAACGCTTCAAACAATTCATCTTCAGCCTCTTGGTCAAAAGGTAAACCACCCTTTTCATCCCAAGTTATCGGATTTTGACACCCTTTGCATTTGTGATTGCAACCTGCAACCCAAAGCACTGTTCTCAATCCGTCACCATTTAGCATATCTTCTTTTGTAATGTTGTGGTAATTCATTAATCTCTTTCCAAATCCTATCTTTTTATAATTATGGGTTTTGATTATTAATCAAAACCCATTAAATTTTAATTGCGTTTTGTTTTTGTTACGCTCTACCGGAATGTCCCAGAATTATTCGGATTCGCATAACCTTAGTATTTCGCTTTAAATTTTCGCTTTGCTCAAATTTGCGCTCAAAAAGGTTATTTGCTCAGACGGGCTGGGTTCACTTACGTTCACACGGCGCCCTACCGAAAATTCTATTACATACTAACTCTGTCTTTGATTTCTTCCATTTTTGCTTCGTTCAAACGAGTGTCGCCTTTTACTCTTGAATATGACAAGTAGCCGTTCATTCTATCAATTTTTGTTAAATTTTTGCTACCGCATTTTGGACAAACATCCATATTCAATTCTTGGTGACCGCAATCATCACAGTATGAAAGTGACAAGTTTACGCCTTCGTAGAAACCTTTATCCATAGCTCTTTTAATCAATGTTTCGATTGCTTTTGTATTATAAGAGATTGGATATTTTACGTATTGAATTTTACCACCGTTTAACAATTCCCAGAAACGACCTTCTAAGTCTTGTTTTTCCAATGGTCCGATTTTTTCTGTAACGTGGCAGTGGAAACTGTTTGAAACGTAACCTTTGTCAGAAACTTTTTCAACTACGCCATATTTTTTACGGAATTGTTTAACTTGTAAACCGCAAAGGTTTTCTGCAGGAGTACCATAAATTGCATATAGGTTTCCATCTTCTTCTTTAAATTCGTTTACTTTTTTGTTAATGTATTCCATTACTTCTAAAGCGAATTGACCGTCTTCAACTAATGATTTTCCGTTGTATAATTCTTGCAATTCATTTAATGCTGTAATACCGAAAGATGCTGTTGAAGATTTTAAAATAGGTTTAATTTTGTCGTGTAAACCTAAATGACCGCCGTAGAATCCACCTTCGCAGAATCCAAGAGGGTTGATTGATGCTCTCATTTCACCAAGGTAATCATAAGTTCTCTTGTGAAGGTTTCTAATCATTTCCATGTAGTAATCAAGAACTTCATAAAAATCTTTACCTTCTTTTTGAGCTTTAGCGTAAATCATTGGTAAGTGTAAGCTGATAGCACCGATGTTAAATCTACCAACAAATACAGGTTTGTCATTTTCATCAGCTGGTTTCATACCGCCTCTTTCATACCAAGGTGAAAGGAAGGCTCTGCAGCCCATTGGTGAAATAACTCGTTTGTATTTTTTGTACATGCTTGCAATGTAGCCTTCACCTGTCATAGACAACCAATCAGGGTACATTGATTTTTTAGAACATTCAACACCTGCATCAAATAAATCTTCTAATTCTCCACCTTTTCCGTGAAGTTCTTCATCGTATAAAAATACGATTTTAGGGAATAATACAGGTTTTTTATTGTTCTTTTTGCCTTGACCTTCTTGTCTTACTTTCAACATCATTTTTGATGCCATTTTTTCAAACAATTCAGTACCAAGACCTAAAGTCATTGTAATGAACGGATAATCACCACGGCTTGAAGCTACAGTGTTGAATTTGTATTCCCAACCTTGGAAACCATCGTGTAAGTCTTTTTCAACGTCTTTGATAGCTTCTTCTTTAGCTTTTTGAGAATCAACACCCATATCAACGTATCTTTGGTAATTTTTGTTGAAAGTTTTTTGAGCGAACGGAGCTAAGATTTTGTCAACTTCCGGCACTGTAAAACCACCATATTGCTGACTTGCAGCAGCCATTACGATATCACCGATTACGTCAAATGCAACTTCCAATGTTTTTGGTTCGTTGTACCAAAGGTTACCCATTTCAAAGCCACCTTTTAAAACATTTGCAACATCAAATAAACAGCAGTTCATTGTGTCACGTCTTGCTGACATATCGTGAATGTAAATATATCCGTCACGAGTTGCTTGTAGTTCCGGAACAGTTAAGAAGAATTTTTTGTATAATTCTTTGTTTAATTGGTTGAAAATCAATGAACGTTTTGTTGAAACCAATGCAGAATCAGAATTTGAGTTTTCTTTATCTCCAATGTACATAATTCTTTGACTTTCTTGATATACTTTGTCTAGCATATTTACAAAGTCGATTTTGTAATCTCTATAGTTCCTGTAGCTTTTAGCAACTTTTGGATTTACATTTTCTAATGCATTTTCTACAATGCAGTGCATTTTGAAGATTTCAATTTCGTTTTGGCGTGATTCTAAAACACTCCAGTTTACATAATTGCAAATGTCTTCTAATTCTTTATCTGAAAATTCAACAAGCATTCTTGCTGCAGATTTTTTAACAGCTTTAACAACTTTTTGAACATCATAATCTTCTTTTGTGCCGTCTTTTTTTATAATTTTTACATTGTTAACTGCAATTTTTGATGCAATTTCAACTATCTTACTAACGGGTTTTACTGCATTTAATGATTTCGGCTTTGTTATTGATGATGCAGTTTCTTCGTTAAATTGTACAACTTTTCCATTGTCTAATTGTGGCATTAATTAATCTCCTTTTTACGAAAAGAAGGCAGAAATAGGATAAATTTCTATGCTCTTTTTACTACGTTCCCGAATTCCTGTCCCTGAGGTATATCATACTACTTAAGATTCCGGCTATTACGGCTTCGGACCTGCGGATGACTTTCACATCACATACCTTAAATATTATGACAACATTATAGCAAAAATTTTTAAAGCATGGAAGGTTTGTAAATAAAAATTAATCTATTTGATGTATTTAATTTTTAAATGTTTTTGATATTTACAGACGGGTAAAGGCTTATAGATTAAGAAGTTTTGTAAAGTTGTTTTTGTACTTAATTTTGCTCACTATAAAATCGCTAAAACACAATATCTACGCTCTTGGATGCGCTTGTTCAAATACGTCTTGTAAGTGTTTTGTTGAAACATGTGTGTAGATTTGTGTATTTGATATACTGGCATGCCCTAAAAGCTCTTGTACAACCCTCAAATCTGCACCGTTTTCTATTAAATGTGTTGCAAAACTATGGCGAAACATGTGCGGTGTAACGTGTTTCGGAAGTTCAATGTTTTCAACAACATTGTTTATAACGTTTCTAATGGTTTTATTCTGTAACCTGTAGCCCGTATTATTAATAAATACAGGTGTTGTATCCGTAATCGGTTCTAACAAAAATCCTTTTGCAACAAGCGGTCTGGCTGAATTTATATAACCTTCCAAATAGTTTTTTGCTTTGTCTGAAACAAGTACAATTCTTTCTTTTGCACCTTTACCGAATACGGTAATTTCGTTATTTTCAAGGTTTAAATCACCAAAATTAAGTCCGCTAAGCTCTGAAATACGCATGCCTGTAGCCCATAAAAGCTCCAAAATAGTACGATTTCTGTACCCTGCCGGTGTATCGATTTTTATTCCGTTCATAATTTTTTCAACTTCTTCGGTTGTTAAAAATTTCGGCAAAGATTTTGGGCGTTTAGGCGCACTAAGATTAGTTGTCGGGTTTGTATCGACTAATCTTTCTCTATACAGATACTTGTAAAAAGTTCTAATTGATGCAATTTTTCTTGCTAAAGTTGTCTTTTTATAACCAAATTTTTGAATAAAATATAAATAATCTCTGACTTTTGCGAAATTAACTGTAAGGCAAGAGGCTTCATCAAGCCACAATAAATAACTCAAAACATCGGAATAATAAGCTTTTGCTGTATGTTTTGAAAAGTTTTTTTCAACCAAAAGGTATGTTTTATAATCTTCTAAATATGTTTTTGATTCTTTATTTAGTGACATAATATTCCTACTTACGCACGATTTTTTTTCGTTAGCGCTATTATACAATACTTTTGTATAATTAAGAAATAATTTACAAATTGAGGATAAGAAATGAGATTAAGCAAAACTTTAGTTATTACAGCTGCTGTTGCAGGGCTTATTACAAGTGGTTTTTATGCCGATGTTCAAGCAAAACCGGCTAAAAAAGTACAAAAATCTGCTCAAAAAGTTGTTAAAGTTCAAGTCGCAAGAAATTATAATAATATAGACAAAATGATTGACTATGGCAAATATGCAGAAGCTGACAGGCTTTTGAATAATATGTTAAAGAAAAATCCTAACGATATCAGCGCTCGTTCTTTATACGTAATATCTCTTGCAAAGCAAGACAAATTTGACGTTGCTCAATCTCAATTAAATTCATATTTACCAAAATTTTCAAAAAATGCTAATTTACACTATGCACAAGGAGTTTTGAACGTAAAACGTCAAGCAAGTTCTGATATGGATTACAGAGAAAAATCAGAAGAACTTTTACAAAAGGCAAAAGACGAATTTAATACTGCATTAATCATAAATCCGAGATATTACCAAGCTTACAACGCTTTGGGTGTAATTGAATTGAATACAGGAAATTTAAACAAAGCTCGCCAATATTTTGGCAAAGCCCTTGAAATAGATCCGAATTATGCAACAGCAATTGATAACTTGGGAACAGTAGACTACTTGCAGGGAAATCTTGATTTAGCTCAAAAACGCTTTTTAAAAGCTATTTCAATAAACCCAAATAGTTCAACCGCATATTTTCATATGGCGCAAATTTATGATAAAAAATCAGGTTACTCAAAAGCCCTTGATGCCTTAGACCATTCTTTGAGATTGAAACCAAATTCATCAGTTGCATACAATTTGCGTGGTGAAATCTTAAAGAAACAAGGCAATGAAACTGCCGCAATTGAATCCTTCAAAAAATCAATTGCATTAAGACCTGAAAATACAAAACCTTATATTAATTTGGCAAAAATTTATGAACGCAGATTTGATAACGAACTTGCAATCGCAAATCTTAAATCAGCTCTAGCGGTAAATCCGGCGCAATATATGGTTAAACTAAAGGTTGGTGAATTATCACTTTTAAAAGGTGACTACAAAGAGGCTTTAAAATATTATTCATCACTTGTTGGAGTTGAAGGCTACAATGCAGATGCCCTAAAAGGTATGGCTAATGCATATTTTGCAGAGGTTAGAGATACTGCAAGCAAAAGCGCAACAGCAAATAAAAAAGAATTACAAAATGCTTATAATAACATCGAAAAAGCATTACAAGCAAATCCTAACGATTTAGATTTGTATTTAGCTAAATTAAAAATGGCTAAACTTACAAACCAAGAAAAAGCAACACAAGAAACTTTAGAAAAAATCATTAATGCCCCAGTTAGAGGCTTAAATGATTTGCTTGCAAAAGGTGATGCTTATTATGCAATGAACAAATATCAAGAAGCGAAGAAAAGCTTTGAAAAATCAGTTGTATTTGCTCAAGACTTGGATGATTACTTGTATGTTGCAGAAATTTTGACTTATGATAAATTCTACCCAAGCGCTAAGGATGTTCTAAGAAAAGCTTTAATCGTTGATCCTTCTAACGAAGAAGCTATTCATAACTTAAACTATATTATGAATATGGAACGTCAATCTGAATCTTTGTACAAAGATGCAAAATTCTTCCAAAAGAAGGATAAAAACAGAGTTTTTGCAAGAGAATATGCCCTAAAAGCTCTTGATTATAACCCTACAAACTACGATGCGGCTTTATTAAGCGCAAAATTATGTGAAAAACAAAAACATTATGCAGAAGCAATAGACTCGTACAAGGTTGTTGCAGGGTTAGAAATTAAGCCAAGAAAAATCAAGAAAATGAACAAGAAAATTGTTAAACTTGAAAAGAAATTGGCTAAAGTTGACAAACGTTATATGAAAAAAGAGAATAAAGAATTTAAAAAATGGCTAAACAAATCAACGCTAAGTTTATAATCAGTGCAGAAAAATTAAGTCAATGCCCAAATTTTACACTTGCAGAGTTTCCTTTGTTAGGACGCTCAAATGTGGGTAAATCTTCATTTATAAACTGTTTAAGCAATAATAAAAAATTAGCAAAAACTTCCAATACTCCGGGAAAGACAAGGTTAATAAACTTTTTTAACTTTTCAGAACAGTTTATGATAGCGGATCTTCCGGGATATGGCTATGCAAAAGTTTCAAAAGAAGCACAAGCAAAATGGCAAAGATATTTGGAAGAATATCTTTTAAACCGTGAACAAATTCGTTCATTGGTTCAACTTGTAGATGGCAGACACGAACTTCAAAAAAACGACATTCAAATGCGTGAATGGGTTAATGCATACGAAATTCCGATTTTTACTATCGTTACAAAAATGGACTATGTACCTAAAAACAAAGTTTTGAATGTTTTAAAATCGGTAGAAAAACAATTTGGCGGTGTTGTATTACCGTTTAGTGCTATCGATAGACGTTATTGTGACGATATTTTTGCACATCTTTTGGAATTGAGTAACAGCAAAGAAGAAGAAATAGAAGATTAAATTTATCAGCGTTGCCTGATATACATAATCAATCATTTTCGCATTAAGTGCGTATAATAAAAAGAAAAGATATAACATTATGTCATTCCGTGTTACGACACGGGATTTTTTGTATGCTTGTATATTAGGCATTGTCTGACAACTTGACATATAAATTATTTAGTGAAATAATATTTTTGATAATAGTTATCAGTTTTTAAGTAAGTTATGAATTATTCGGCACAAAAAGAAATTGTATTGAAAGCATTAAAAGATAATGTTGTTCATCCAACAGCAGAATATTTGTGTGAAAAAATTAGGGAAAAATACCCTACTTTAGGCGTTGCAACGGTTTACAGAAACCTAAACAAAATGGCAGAAAGCGGAGTTATTAAAAAGATTGACGGACTTGAAGCAAAGGCTCATTTTGACCACAATACTCACGAACATTATCACATAATGTGTGACAAATGTAAGCGAGTTTTTGATGTTTCAAAGGCTATTGCACCTAATATTCAAGAAAAAACTGAAAACGAAATTCATTGTAAAGTTACAAGTTATGACGTAATTTTACACGGCATTTGCCAAGATTGTTTAAACGAAAATTAAGAATATAAAGGAAAGAAGGTTGAATTATGCTAAATGAAAAAATGGAAAAAGAATTTAATGAACAAATTAATAAAGAATTATTTTCTGCATACTTATATTTGGATATGAAATCTAGATTTTCAGAAATGAACTTGCAAGGTTTTGTAAACTGGATGGATGTTCAAGTTCAAGAAGAAAAAGCACACGCAATGGGTATGTATGACTACGTTTTAGAACGTGGCGGAAAAGTTGAACTTTTAGCAATCGACAAACCTGAAGTTGAAGGCAAAACTCCATTAGAAATTTTTGAACAAGTTTTAAAACACGAAGAATTCGTAACATCAAGAATTAACCATTTGATGGACGTTGCAGACGAAGTTAGAGATAGAGCTGCATTGTCATTCTTAGATTGGTACTTAAAAGAACAAGTTGAAGAAGAATCGAATGTTGGCGGAGTTTTAGCAACATTAAGATTAATCGGCGAAGACAAAAAAGCTTTGTTAATGCTAGACAAAGACCTTGCAACAAGAACTTTCATTGCTCCTGTAATTGGCTAAAATAAATAAAATATAAACAATAAGGCGCCGTGCTTTGCACGGCGCCTTATTGTTTATAAAACCTACAATTAATTTTTTTCGTAAATTATTGTAACAAAATGCTTAAAACGTTCAAGAATACATGGTTTTATGCCGATATAACTTTTGGTAAGAAAAAGAAAAGGAGCAAGCTTATGGGAATGTCTGCATCACAAGCGAGATTATTGGCAATTACTTCTCGTATGAATGATATTGAACTTCGTTCGCAACAAATTGCAAATACAAAAATAAGACTTGCAGATGAATCTGAACAAGTTGCTCAAAAATATACAAATGCATTAAACGCTAGCAAATTCACATTTACAAATTATAAAGATGGAAAAACACAAGTTGTTTCAATGACTGTTAATAACATGAGTTCTTTGGGTTCAAATTATAGACTAGTTGCTTCAAACGGAAAAAGAGTAGTTTCAAAATCTCAAGCAAACAGCTATAAAACAGCAATGCAAGATTATGCAAGACCACAATGGTGGTCTGACAATACAGATGACAATCATTTTAAAAATTCTCAAGCTGTTTACAGTTTGAATGAAAAATTTGGTGTTAGCAGTTTCAAAGAAGCATGTCAAAAGTGTGGCGTTGAAGAAGGCGGTTGGGATAAATTAATTGCAGCAGGTAAGGTTACTCAATCTGAAATTGACACCTACAACGCTCAATTTGAAGAAATGTTTAATTCGTCTTCAGGTAGTACTTACAACAATGGTAATAGCAAACAAGATGATGGTGTAGTTTATATTGAAGACCAATATTTAAGCGATCCTAATTGGTTGTATGAAGCAGTTTCAAGCGGTCAGTTTAAAATTGAGCAACAATCTACAGAAGGTTGGAAAGAACTTTCAACAGCATCAGATACTCAAATAGCTATTGCATCAGATAATTCAAAATTTGCATTGGCAGAAGCTGAATACAATGCAGCAACTCAAAAGATTAA